>Ga0208392_1000118_pt1 | contig 19643 bp, 17 predicted proteins | sample LakWasMeta3_LOW4_2_FD_183855 | JGI IMG/M metagenome (GOLD analysis project Ga0208392, IMG submission 183855) | Freshwater sediment methanotrophic microbial communities from Lake Washington under simulated oxygen tension - Sediment Metagenome... | ecosystem: Environmental > Aquatic > Freshwater >... | reverse complement strand
CTCTTGATAAACTGGAACAAGGACTTTATTCCATTGATTTCAGGTAATATGCTTAAAGGAACTTTTCTTATGGCAGATATAGCAATGATAGAGGTACAGAGTACAAGATTTATCTATCCCTATCCCTATCCCAAACTAAATTTCTATAATCATTATCTTTAGTTTGAAGGCTAAATTGCATATATTAAAAACCTCTAATATAGATATATCCATCATATGTTCCTGATATTACCTTACTACCATCACTTGACATTCCGCAATTTATAACCCCAACGCCACCAGGTAGACTGATGTCCGTAACTGTTACACCGCTGTCTATTGAGCGGAATATCTGGGAGAACGTCCATGCTATTCTGATAGTTCCATCTCTTGATATTCTGCAACCTTGCCACGTATTTGTCCCCCATGCGGATTGCACTGCAAAGTTTGCTCCAGAATCAGTAGAATCATATACGTCTCCACCATCTTTAGTAGCCATTGCTAAAGAACCATCATAATTAGTCTGAACTCCAGTAATATTACCTGCTATACCTGCACTAGCAGTAAAAGTTGGTGTTCCTACATTAAAATCAGTTGTATATTTACATCCACTACCATATGAACAAACAATAACTTTAGTTTTTGCATCGTTCATAGTAACGCCGCGAGCATCTGTCAATCCATGAGTTTTACCGGCAGACCCCATGTCTGTACGGACATACTTTGCGGCAGTAGCATTTGTTATATGAGCTGAAGCAAATCCTCCTACTTTACGCAAAGCTGCATCAGAGGCAGTAACAGTTCCACTGTTTACAAGTCCTAACCAAGTACTCCCGTTAGTAGTGTATTCAGCAGATGTGGGATAAATCGCAATAGCAGATAAATCTTCAGCTAAGGTTACAGATAAGTATTTACCATTTAATGGATGTCCAGTTCCTGCACTTATCTGAGTTAGAGCTGTAGCAATACCATCGGTTGATGTATAAACTGCTCCAGTTGTACCTGTATTAGATACAACCATAACATTTAAACCATTATTACAAATATCAAAAGCAGCCCATTTAGCTGTTCCTGCTGCGGTTTTTTGTACCCAAGTAGCTATAGCGGGTCTACGCCAAAGTTGAGAATGATTAGGCATCTGTAAGCGCATCCGAGGTATAGAAGAGCATAATTCCGTAGAGCTGCATATTAACTGCGGCTGTATCAGCTGCGTCTGAAACTACACGTTGTAAATTAAAGGTTAAAAAGTCACCTTTTGCAGCAGTATTTCCAGGAGTGACAGCAGAACTTTCAGCAGTCCGATAGTTAATATCTGTAGTTCCTGCTGTATCTGTAACAATAACCTGTGAGCCATAGGTTGGTGTAGTAGAATCTCCATCTGCATGTGATGCTACTTTAAGTCCCCATGCTACGCCACCGGCGCTTGTACTTGCTTGACGATAACGAACTAGGAACGTAAGCGTTCCTACATCCCAAGACTTAGGAAGTTCAAACCCAAAGACTATATCTTGTGCTGTCGTACTACTAAAATCATATGTACGCGTACTTGCTGTATAGGTAGCTGTTACTGTACCATCACTCATACTGCCAGCAGCTACCCATAGAGACTGTTTACCTAAAGTTGATCCTGCGGAACCAGTTGCTCCCTGTGCACCTTGACTACCTTGAGTTCCATTCGCTCCAGTAGCACCTTGACTACCCTGTGTTCCAATAGAACCCTGGGAACCTTGTACTCCCTGTGCTCCTTGTGAACCTATAGTTCCCTGACTTCCTTGTGCACCAACTCCTCCACTATTACCTTGAGCACCTTGAAATCCTTGTGGACCTTGTGGACCAACACCAGGAGGAAGAAAGATTTCTTCCCATACATCAGGCCCAACACTTTTAAGAACCCAGAAAGTCCCGTCAGATAAAGCAGCTATCCTACTTATATCAAAAGAGGTATAAGTCTCTGCATCGCGAGCTGTAGCGTCAACAAACTCTAAACTTACTGTAGGAGGACGATTTATCGGAAGTAAATCTTTAGTTAAAATAAGACTCATAAAATTCCTTAAGCAAGAATAATTTCAGAGGATTCTAAGTTACACACTATATGGATTGTTGTCGCAGCAACTCCAGTAAATGTAACAGACAAACCTCCATTAGTTGTATCAGCCGAAAGGGCAAGAGTCCAGCTTGGGACATTACTTATCGCTGTCACTGTAGAAGCTACTAAAGTAGTAGAAGCTGCTCCAGTTTCTCTAACAATACATCCTTCAACTTTCCAACTTGCAATATCAGCTGTTCCAGACTTCTTGGCAATACAAGTTCCTACAAAAGTCATTGCTTGGTTATCTTGAAGAAGTAGTTGACTATTTGCTGCTGTTCCTACGTTATTATCAGAGAGAAGAACAACAGGAGTTGCGTTAAAACGTATTGCTGTTAGAATTAATCTTCCAACTTGTGCTCTTCCTGTACCTGTACCAGCCAGCCTAGCTCCATGAGAAACTTTAGCATTAATCCCAAAATCATTAGCTGAATACCCATAAGATATGGAATTTACCCCTGAAGCTGTATTGAATCCTCCTCCTAGAATAACTGCTAACTCTCCAGAAGCCACTTCGGATGGGGAATTTCTATAAGCTTGTAAATCTATAGCACGGGCCCCTCTTTTATTCCCACCATCAGCTCCGTCTGGTATGGATAGAGTAAGAGGGCCAGCTTGAATACCTAAAGTAACCCCAGAAAAAGTGTCACCAGTACTTGTTAAGTTAAAACTATTAACAGAATCGTAAGTGGTGGCACTTTCTATAAAATTTACAAGCCCTCCTCCAGAACCTAATCTTTCCCAAGCAGGAGTTCCTGTAGTTTGACTTATACATCTCCACAGGCTTAAGTCATCAACTTGCTTGTAAACTTTATCTACATTATCATCTGTGAAAGCGGCTTCAGCGATTCTTGCAGTAGCATCAGCATATTCTCCGTCATGTAGTATATGATTTTGACCTAAAGGAAGGTTTTTATGTAAAGCATCAATTGTTCTAGCCATTTTATTTAATCCAATTCGACGTAAAAGAGAGAACCATTAGCATGAAGGACAAAGTTCGGTATTTGATTTATTCCTGTGATATAAGGAACATCTTCATTAAAACCTTCATGTTGCATTATAAAGACTCTTTTAGGTATTCCATCTATAGCAGTGGAGATTAGTATGTTAATTTCTTCTGAAGAAAGTCCTCCAGAAGATACCCAAGTAGGTACACCTGCAACTACATCAGAAATATCCCAGAAAGTCATAGTATCAATATCGTAGGCACGACGACCAAGATCAGCTTCTACGAAGGTAACAATAGCAGTAGATGGGAGGGTTCCACTTAAGCGATCCGCTTCGTTATTAAATTTCCACGCAATCAATGTGTGACTAATAGAACTCTTACTATGTTTACGCATCGTATAGACTCCCACTAATTACATTATAATTTATATCTCCTGCATAAATATTTTTTGTTATAATCTTTGCAAGACTATCGTCTGCACCATTACAAGATGCAGTGATTGAGAAGGTAAAAGTCAAATTCTCATCACCTTGTAGTTCATCAAAGATTTGATTCGGTATCGGAACTGTAAGTTCTCCATAGATGTAATTATATTCTGTATCAGGAGTTTCTCCAACCTTAAATATAGTATCTGTGGTCTTATAGAGTTCAGTATGATTACCATCTACATGAAAAATACTTATACTTCCGTTAGGGAATTTACAAACAACTTTATAAGTTGTCTTTCGTACAAGACGAAGTGCTTCATCATCCATCACTGGAACGTGTGTCCATACTAGATTAAAACTATAAATTCCTCTTTCTTCGTTAACTATTGCATGGTCAGATACAGTGCTGTAGGAGATTGCAAAAGTAATATCTGTTGCAGGATCAATAATAACTTTGTTATTCTTACTACGGAGTGCAAGTTTATTAGTTGTAGATTTTACATCTGATCTTATATATTCGATGTAGTCGAATTTAACTGTTTGGTACTTTAAACCAGAGATAATATAGAAACCATCTTCAAAAGTAATTTGGGTAATAGTGAAATATTCTATTTCTGTTGAAACTACTGCAAAAATACTCTCAGGAACAAGGGTTAGTGAAGCTGTATCTGCTGTAACAGTAGAATGTACTCCAGAAGTTTCATTTAAAGTAAGTTTCACTGCACGAAGAAAAGAATAAGTATCGGTATCAGTTAGTTTTGTATTAGTTGTAGCTGCTCCTTGAGCATAGACTGTAAGATATGTTACTCCTGAAAGCGTTAAACTCCTATCAAGATGAAGTGTTAATACTCCAGAAGTCCAAGATGATGAAATCACTCTTCCAGAAAGTGTTTCTTTCGCATTATCAGAGTCTTGAACTTGTATAACTTGTCCCTTGTGTAACTTTGTTGCTAGTAAACTTAGTTTAAAATGAACAAATCTATCGTTTTCTAAACTATCAAAGAGTAGACTTCTTCCCTTACGTACTGCCGTAAAATCACTATTACAACCTTGTAAGACTATATCAGTAGAATTAAACCCATAAAGATCAGTGTAGTATGTCGAAGATGATTTACTTAGATAAGTTGCAAGTTCTCCACTCTGTACAGAGACAGTTTTTGTCCTATTCATATTATCTTTATCTTGAATAGTGATGTTGATTTGAGTATAGTTTTCAGTAATATCACTTCCAGAATATTCAAAGACACCATTATCTACATTTTGATTCGTAAAAAGTGGAACTACTGCTAGTTCATCCGTTGTTAATTTCTTATCATATATAACACTAACAAGTCCATCAATTTCTACAATATTTGCATTACCAATACTAAGTAATTCATTTAAGAATACTTCAGCATCTTTACGCTCAAGAAATTGACCATGCACACTATGCCGAAACTCAGAATAAGAATTTCCATTATACGTAGTAGTGATTACTTCATCACAATATCGTGCAAATTTTTCAAAAGTATACTTTGCAAGATACTCTTCAGGAATCCCAATACCACGAATAATTCTTTGCCTAACTGTAGGTGAAGTTGAGCTAACTGTTGTAAACGTAGCAGTACCTACAGTTGGCACTACTGAAGTAATTCTCCACACATTATCAGGATCATCAAGTTGTTTTACCCATTTACCTGCTGCATTATCTGGATAGACATAAGACGTTCGTTCCGATGTATTATTAAACACCCAATAGTAGTGAACTATAGGACACCAGGTGTTTAACTTATCTCCTAAAAGATTGTAAATTATCCAACTAAGATTTTCTGTATAAGCTTTTGTCGTTCCGAATGTCCCATCCCAAGAACTGGAAAGATATGTTCTATAGGATGGATTTGTGTAGTCATTTACATAGTAAGTAGATTTAGGAAGGTAAAGTTTCATACCTCTACCTTCACCTCCTACAACAGGAATACTATTTCCAATTTCACTTGCATCATTGATCCTCACAGCCAAGCAAGCTGTTCCAGCATAGACTGTGTGGTCTGTGTTTGTATAAGCTACAACTGTTTGGACGTATGTTTTGTTATAATGTCCTGGGCCTGATGTCACAGAGTCAGCAGATATTCGACGTACTCGTATTGCCCAACCTGTTGAACCTATAGTTCCATCTGGTCTAGGAACCATAATATCATAGCTATAGGGGCTAGAGGTTTTAATTCCAGCCTTACCCATGTTACGATATTTTGTCCAAGAAATTGAATCTGGAGGGTCTAATCCATCTAAAGCTCCAGCATTCGGAGCAGTGTCCATTGTCAGTTCTACACCACTTGTACTTACATTACCTTTAGGACTTTGCCAAGAAAATCCAGAAGGAAAAGATATGATTACTCTTGCAGTTCTTGCATCAGCAGGTATTGTATATGTCGGTGAGTTAGGAGAACCACCTGTTTCACAACGAATTTCACTCGCCGGACCTCCAATAAATGTACCTACTTTATCAAAACCTTCAATACTATCTTGTGTAATTGTTCCACGTACCCAAGCAACATCAGCACTATAGTTGATTATTGAACTATCGTTGAAAGTAACATTATCCAGAGATTCAACTTCTCCTTCACTAAATGCAATTAGAAGAAGAAGTGTTTGTTGGCTTTTATCAGTATCTGGAACAACTGTACTTCCACCTCCGCCACCACCCATAGCTAACTGTATATTATTATCTTCCATATTTATCCTACTCTAAACCAGTTTGAATTTCCAGGAACATTTACTAAAGGAGCTTCACCAACTCCACCTGCTGCTACAGAAATTCCATGAAGCCCTGAAGAGACAGAGTACATATCTGCTGCAATAACTATACCACCAAAGATACATTTTCCAAACACAAGTGGTACACTTCCACCTTGTTCTTTTATATTAGGAACTCCGTTGAAACTTTTATTACTTTGAGATGTTGATGGATCACCTGATACAGTAGAAGTTGGTGAAAGTGCTTGAATAACTGCACCAATAGCAAGACTTACTGCAACAGAAATTGCAATATATGTCGCAGCATAAGCAGCTATAGAAGCCGCAGTAGCAGCAGCCGCCGCAGCAGCACCACCTGCAACACCTCCAGCAGAAACAAATGCCGCACTAGAAGCAGCAACAGCAGCAGCTTCTTCAATACCTGTTGAGAGAGAGACTTTATCTCCGACAAGAAGAAGATCATAGGATGAGAAATCTATCATAGGTCCAGTGGGATAGATTGGTATTGGAGTACTTTCTTTAGTAAAACTTCCTAAAACATATGAGAGTTTACTTTCCTTTATCCCATTCCAGAGGTCTATTCTATTATTCTTTAAATAATCTACTACCTGTGCAAGATTATTCACATCAAGAGTTAAACTTTCTTTGAAATTGATTGTATGGAATAGAATTAACATAAGGAGGCGTGCCTGTAGACTTTTTCAATACTGTTAAAGAGATTTTCTAAAGGTTCATAGGCTGAAATAGTAGATTGATTTAAGACTCTTGTCCTATCAATAAAGATACTTGTATGGTTTCCACGAATACCTATAGTGGAAGAGAGTAAAATATCTCCAAAAATTAAAGCATCTTTATCCCAGTCTCTTATTTCAATAAAGTTATTATCTCTAAACTCTTCTTTGAGGCTTTGTGGATATGTTTTTCTATCCTCTGCTTTCTTTAAAAGGTTATTTTCAATAACTATTTCAAATTCATATAGGTAGAAGTCTTGTACTAACGTACCGCAATCATTAACTCCCATTATAAAAGGTCGATCAATGTATTTCTTTCTCCGCTTCGGCGGATATTCTACTGGTGGAGTAAAATGTGTTTCTTCCATACCACATATTAAAAATGGGAGCTGAAGCTCATATTGTGCGATGATGTCTTTAGATGAAGGTGTACAGAGATGAAAAAATCCTTTACTTGTATGACTGTGAATAATATAAGAGATATTCCCTTCATAGAGGGATAGAAAACTACGATTAAAGTCAAAGTTTTTAACTCTATCTTCTGCCTCATTGGGGAGAACAACTAAACTTTCATCTGAAAGAATTAATCCACAAAATTCTTCAGGAAAAGCTTTCCTTACTTCAAGTTCGATAGATATGAGTAATGTTTCTGATAGATTCATAAAACGTAGTTTAGAATTGTTTATAAACACCAAGACCTTCAAATCGTAGATTCAATGGTCCTTCTCTAAGCATTTGTCTTGCAGGAAGTTTTTTAGTTTCCCAAGATGTAAGTGTACTAAGTTGATAAACTACTTGAGTCTTTGGAATTATACTTAAAGGTTTTGCGAATTTATAAAACTTACGTTCAATGAAGATACTTGTATCAGTCATTGCTGATGTGCCAATGTACGTTTCAAAGGTCTTTAAATACGTGACGCTATAACCTTTAAGTGAAGTTATTCCAGGAAATAGGGAACTAAAACTAAGCCCTACTGTACTAAGCGTAAGCTTCGGAGCTTCACTAATATTATCTGTGGTAAATCCTATCCCTGTAATTGTGACAGGAAAAGAAAGGAATTTATGCCCGTTCCAATATATATCAGTAGTTCTACGTGTATTAGTAATATAGTAATTAACATTATCTGGACTCGTAATTATAAATAGTTCTATAAGAGCTGGGAGATCAAGTTCATGAAGCGTTTCAAGTACTGTAGCCATTAATACACCAATTTTAAGGTAAAAGTTAAAGATGTATAGAAGATTTTCTCACCAGCTACATAAGTTGAATTTCTTTCTTTTGTCCAGGATGTAGGGATGTAAAATAACATTGGTGGAACTGATTTAAAACTGTTACCAGTGAAATCAAAACTTAATGTCCGAAGGGTAAGACTTGTATCTGATTCAATTGAATCTATAACTCCAACAAAAATATCAATAGTAGACTCTTCAAGAGTAACTACGTTAATTATCTCTGTAAGGGATGTAAAAATAAAATCTCCTATAGTTAGAGATGTGAATGAAGTCCCAGTTCCTGTTAGAGTCTTGCTCGCAGCACTACCTTTAATTGTTCCAGTTTCAAGTGTTGAGTGTTTTACACTTTCGGTTGGAGGAACCCATGAGATAAAAGTATCTGTCTCTTGAGTAGAGAATAGATTCTCTACATCTACTACGTTTGGGAAAAAATGCTCTGGATCATCATCTAAAAGTTTTCCATAGGTTAAAGAATATTCTTTAATTCTACTAACTCCAACTGAGTAACTTTGTGTATACAAATTCAATGCTTTACTTCTAACAACATTAAATGTAGTTTTACACTTTAATGTATTTAAAATACTCTGTTGAAAAGGTAATTCATAGATTACCATAGGTTAACCTATTAGATTTAATGTCACTGAAAGAGCATATTGAGGATAATAGGAGGAAGTATATTCGTCTACTATCCATTTTTTACTATTCCACGAAAATCTTTCTGATCCTTTAGATGAGTCTAAGACTTGTTCTATAGATGCAAGTTCATTTATAGTTAACATTGGATATTCTACTACTGTTTTCTCAGAAAGTAAATTAGGTGTAACTCCTTCAACTGTTTGGATTGAACCACCAGTAAAGGAGTTAATATTTGCAGAAAGCTCAGTGATTGCTTTAGCACTAATTTTAGAAGTTAACGGTAAGTTTATCATACTTTTCTCCTATTGGCAATCTTTTGATTTTTGTCATATAGATAAATTTGTTTTGAAGCTTCTTTTTGTGCTATAGCTTGAACAACTGATGTTGAAATCTTATTAGCTAATTCATCTGAAGACTCTTTACCTGTATGGGATACATGAATATTAATATTATTTACCTGTGTAGAAGCAATTGTAGCTTGTTTTCCTTGAAACTGTAAAAGATTATCAATATGTCCAACTGCTCCACCATCTGCACGGTTTAGATTGTCAAAGAAACCTACACCGTACTTTTGCACAACTTCAGGAGGAATATTGACCTCGTTTGCACTTACATTAACAAGCTTGCCTGGACGGTTTACACCTCTCTTTGAGCCTTCAGAAATAAGTTTCTGTAATCTATCGTAACCTATTCTTCTTGCGGCTGAAGCTTTAAGAATATAACTACCATCCGGCAGAACTGTTGATATACTATCAGAAGTATCTGAACCTGGGCCAGAAATCTTTCCTGGAGGAACTTTACGGAAGTTATTAAGTTGAACGATGTTATCTCGTGCTACTGAAGATAATATTCCACCAGTAGCTTTATTAGGTATAGCTGAACTTACATTAATGGAATTTCCTCCATTTACTATTCCACCTCCAACACTTCCACCAGATGAAAACATCATCATCTTGATACTTTTTATACCAGCTTCAACAGCAGCAAGAGCCATTTCTTTTACAATGATTTGTTCAATCATCTGTAGAAAGTTTACTCCAAAACTCTTTAGAGCTTCTGTAGCGGTTTTAGTACCGTTTGCGAATTCAATGAATGAGTTTGTCAGATTATCTACAACTTGACCTTTGATTACATCTCCGACTTTATTACTCTCAGCTTCAAGTTCCTTCATCCGAAGTATGAGAGAATCAATTTCATTCTGAGACTTAGTTAAATCTGAGCCAGTCTCAGTGCCCATTCTACTGCGAATAGCTGCTATCTGTTGTACAAAGTTACTACTTTGAAGCTCTTGTTCTGCTGTAGTTTGTTTAAACAAATCAGCTCTAAAAGAAGTGATTTGGTTCCGTGAGGCTGCTAGGTCAATTAGGTTCCTTTTGATTCCATAAGAATCACTATTAGCTGCTTGAGTTCTTTGTAGGACTTCTAAAGAAGATTGAATATCAAGACGTTTTCTTTCTAATCCAAGAATTTCTAGTATCTTCTGAGCTTCTTTAACTCGTATTTCATAAGCTTGTTGTGTTTCTTCAGTTCCTTGCCCATCAAGATCAAGTATACGAGCTGTATTAACTCTACGAGTTTCTTCGATAATTAAGTTTCTGTTTTCAAGATCAAATCGAGCAAGAGCTACTTCATGTCCTTTATTTTTTAACTCAAGCTCTTGTATAGCAAACTCGGATACCTTTTGAAGTCTCTGTAGTTGGAAGTTAGAACTTTCACGATTAAGTTTTATTAACTCACGGTCAAGATCAAGTAGTGCTTGTTTTCTATCTTCTACTTGCGTTAGTGCTTCAGTTTCATTATTAATTTCTGCTATAGCAAGCTTACTTTCAAGTCCACCTGAAGTTCCTTTAGCTTCATTCAAATGTCTTGTAAAAGGAACTATGTATTTTGGATCAGCTTTACCATAATACGCGTCTACAAAAGGTTTTATCTGTCCATTAGCATCAACATAATCTTTAACTATCTTACGAATAGCACCTTCATCTATAATTGGTTTATACTCTTTAGCAATCTTTTCCAGGAAAGTAAGTTCTTCTGTTGAAAAAACTTTAGCAGAATCTAAGGGTTGTCCTTTAGAAATTCCTTTACCTTTAGTTTCAAGGGCTAAAAGTCTAGCTTCTATTTTTGCAGGAAATTTAACTTCAAAGTCTAAAGCAGTTGATGGTTGAAGTTGATATCTACCTAATGCAGCAGTAGAACTTACAGCGGCATCTGGATCAACATTCCCATTCCTATCTCTATATCCTGCACTTTCTTTTTTCTGTGTAGCTTTAATAAACTCCTGTACAGTATATTCTCCACGCTTCTTGGTATTTGAAAGATTACTTGCTTCTACTTCTGCTAAGGTCTTACTATAAGCTACTTGATACTTAACTTGAGTAGTCATATTTGTAAGAAGCTCTAGTCTCTTCTCTTCCAATGCTCTACGTTTATCCGCAAGGAAGCCTTCTTGTGTTAGTGCTGTGTTTATATTACTTTGCTTGTACTCAAGTTCCTCTATATAATCATCATAGAAAGTTAGGGAAGTCTGTAAATATTCTTTCTGTTGTTTCAACAAAGCTTCAAATTTAGTCTTTGCAATTTTTAGTTGGCTTGCAGATGCTTGAGAATCTGCCTGAGTCTCTTTAACTCTACCAGCACTAGTAAGGTTGAATTTATATTCCTCAATTCCTGTAAGATATTCTATAATTGCTTTATCAGCATCTTCTCTTTGCTGTTGTGCAAGAGCATAATCTCCTTCATTACTCTTACTAAGAGTAGCAAGTCCCATCTTCTGAAACTCAGCAATCTTTTTATTAGCCTGTTCACGTATACGAACTTCTTCAGCTACTTTTTCTTCAAAGTCTATAAGAGTTTCTTTATTTGTTAGTTCATATTGAAGTTTAGCAGCTTCAAGAGTTTTACCTTCATTATTTAATGCCTCAATCCTCATCCGTTGAAGAGCTGCATGGTGATCTTTTGTAGAAACAATATAGTCTTTGTCAACAGTTTGACGAATCTCTTCAGTGCGTTTAGCTACAGCTTTTTCTAAAACTATTCTACGGTCTGCTCTTTGTAAAGCTTCTTCAGAGGTATCAGGCTCAGTTTTCCCTTGATTAAGCCGTTGTATTAAAATCCTACCTTCAGTATCTTGAACTTTCTTAAGGTCTGCTAGATACTGTTGTAATGCAGGATCATTTGTTAACGTAGCTTTAAAAACATCTTCTTTACCTTGACCTTTAACTTCAGGTTCTTGTATATATTTAGCTGCTTCTGCTATACGGTCTCTAAATTCTTTAGCTTCTCCACGAAGTTCTAACATCTTGGAGATTATTAAACCTATACCTGCAAGTATTACTGTAGGAGATTTAAGTAAAGCAAATGCTGATGAAATCACTCTTCCAGTAAGAGTAGCTCCGACTTGCATTGCTGCAAATGAAGTACTAGATGTTGCTGCTAGGAAAGTTATAGAGGCTCTAGTAGCATAAACTGACCTAGTTACTGTTGCAAAAGCTGCTGCAACTAGAGGAAGTCTTGCAAGAAACATTACAAAAGAACTTGCTTCAATAGTTGCAAGGACTTGGAAACTATTTCCGAGTAAGTTTACTCCTTTAATATCCTCATCTATCCATTGAGCTACTGAAGTAAAAGTTTTAACAACACTTACCATTATCCCAGAGGTCTGTCCATAGATAGTTTCTCCTAAGAGAATCCATGCGCTTTGCATACGTCCTACATTAGCATTAAGACTCTGTGATGCTTTATCAAAACTATGTTCAAATCTCTTAGCATAGAATTCTGCAAACTTCTCAATAGTATCATGAGCAAAGACTTCTCCTCGCTTCATCTTTGCTACAAGTTCTTGTGTTGCAAAGTTATTCGCCTTGGCAAATGCAGCAAAAGCACCAGGAAGTAAGTTACCTAATTGTTTTACAAGTTCTTCACTTTGTACTTTAGCTTTATTAAATATCTGTGCAAGTGCATTAAAGATACCAGTGGCTTTATCGGCACTAAGGTGCAACGATGTAATCACCGTATCCATATTCTTGAAGATTTTCCAAGAAGTTTCTTCTGATTCACCTGCTATAGATGTAGAAGCACTAAAGTTTCTCCAAGTTTCTCTTAGCGCAGTTAGCTTTATACCTGTTCTATCTGCTTCATCTGTCAGTTTCTTTAGAACAAGTGTAGCCTCACTATATCCGCCCATTGTTGTTGCAAGGACAGATTTAGTTGTTTCAAGTTCCATACCTACTGATGGAACTGACTTTAGGGCATTAAAGAGTATATTTCGTATAGCATTCCATATTGTATATGCAGAGATAATCTCCCCAACACGTAAGAATATACTTCTATGACGTTCAGCTACAGCAGCAGCTTGTTGTTCCATAGCATGTAATGCTCTTGTACTTTGAAGAATATTTCTTTGGTATTCTTGTTGTGCATGAAGAACTTCTGCATTAGCTGCACCTAAAGGCAACGTCCCACTAGCTTGTCTACGAGATATGTCTGCAAGGCTTCTTTGTAGGTCTTGAGCAAGCTGGCGTTGACGCTCATTTGCACGAATTTGTGCAACTTGTAAAGATTCTGCTCCATGCACATGTAACGCATGTTGTTCTGCTATGTTAAATCTTGTACGTTCTGTTTGCTCTTGTAGGTTTTGGTTAAACTTATTTATATTCCCTTGTTGTACTGCTAGTTCCTTAGCTGCATTTTGTTGTAGCAGAGCTATACGTTGAGCACTTTGACTAGAAGCCAATGCTGCCTGATCTGTTATTTGTTTTTGAGCAGAGATACTCCAGTTCTTAGCAATAGCATCAGCAAGTGCTTTCTCAGATGTAAGAAGTTTCTCAGCATGACGTTGCTCTTCTTGCTCAATAGCAATATCTCTACGAAGAGCAATACCTTCCAATGAAGTTGCAGAATTTTTAGCAAGTTCTTCTTGTCTCGCAAACTGTTTTTGATAGTTAGCAAGTGCTTCAGTATTTATCTTTGGTGTCGGAAGAATTGGATTAGTTAATCCAGAAGAAAGACTACCTCCTTGAGGAACTATAGTAGAGTTTACCCTTCCAAGCCTACGGCTTAAAGATTCTAAAGGTAAGGCTAAATTTGCGGCTTGTTGCTTAGCTAATATCTCAGTGTCATCTGCAAATTTCTTATAAGCACTATATAATTCTAAGTAAAATTTCTTATAACCTTCTCTAGTTCTATCAGCATCACCTGGAAGAAGTTTTAATAGATTTTGCCCAGTTAAAGGAGGAAGTTTTTGTATAAGTTCTAAAGCGATTCTTAGTTTATCTGCTGCATGTATAGCTTCACTTTCAGCTTCAATGAGCTTACTTAAAGGTTTTTCAGAGAGAGATTTTAAACTTTCAGCCCTAGAGACAACTTCTAGTCTTTTTATTATTTTATCTCTAAGTAAATCTTCTTTATTTAATCTATCAGTTATATAATCTTTCCATATAGCTCTATTATGTAGTAAAGCTTTCTCTTCTTCTTGAAGAATCTTGCTCCCAATAGCGTTAAGTTTGTTTTGATCGTTTATCGCAGATTCTTTAGTTGCTAAAGTAGAAAGTGGTCTATACTGTGTAGCAAGTTTTTGAATATTTCCTAAATAAAATTCATTTTGCTGAGCTTTAAGAGCAGCTTTACTTCTAGTAAGTATTTCTTTCTCTAAAGCTGCTTCAAGCTGTTGTTGCCTTTGTTGTAAAAAATTACGATGTAAGATTAATCCTTCAGAGAAATCTTTTAGATATTCTTCTTTGTTTGTCAGAGATGCTAGAGGTTTCTTAGCATTAAACCCTAAAAGAGTTTGTCTTACTTGCTTATCAAGTTCCCGTGCTTCAATTACACTTTGTCTTAAAGTGTTTAGATTCTTTATAGCTTGATTATACTCTTGTGCAGCTAATTCTTTTTGTCTAACTGCATAAGTAGCTAAAGCTTCTTTCTGTGCAATAATACGCTGTTTTATATCGTTTTCTTCAGCTATACGCTTCTTATTATTCTCTTGTATTTCTCTCTGTACAGCTACTTCTTGTAAAGTGTCTGCAAGTCTTTGCTTAACTTGCGCTGCATGTAGAGCAGTAAATTCTTTTTCTAAATTGGTAGCAAACTCTTGAGTAGCTTTTATTTGATCTCTACGTTCCTTGTCTGCTTTAGCAGCATTGAATCTTCCAGATGAATCAGGAGAGAATTGTTGTTGCAATTCTTTAGGAACCTTACCAACACCAAGAAGTTTAATAGAATTAAGATTCTCAAGACTCTTTTTAGTTTCATCAAGAAGTCTCTTAAACTCTGTAAGCTTTGCTATAGCAATCTGATCGTTATTTGTAGGAGTTGGTAATAACCCTTTCTGGATAGCCTCTAAAGAGCTTTTTACACTCTTAGAGACCTTGAGAGTATCGGTTTCTAATTTAGCTAGTCCTTGACTTACTCTATCTACAAATATTGCTTCAAAAGAAAGAGTCAGTTTTTTATTAGCCATTTTAGAACCTATTTTGTTTGAGGAGGTAAAATTGTATTAACATAACCGCAACGAATATAGTGTATATTCCGTAGGGCTTCTTCAAGAGGAAGGTTTCTCCCATCTATTAAACGTAGTAATATAGTCGGAGAAGGTGAGTAGTTTTCATCAAAATATTCTTTAACAATTTTGAAGATTTCATAGTAGTCGAAGAGTGTCTCCCAGAGATAAAAGATTTCAAAGTCTTCTAAGATTGCATCCCCTTCCTCTTCATCACTAAGATCAAGCCCCAAAGTCTTGAGAGCATCTTCTTCTTGTTTATTTGTCGTTTCGACTCCAGAAGATGCTTCAAGATAAACTCTACCTAATAGTTCTCCGACTTCTATTAGTTTTTTACTTGTGCTTCTTCAAAACTCAAGTCTGCTGTAAGACTTTTGTTGTATGAGTCATAAAAAGAGGATTTCCAGAGTGAAGAGTCCAGAAAAGTGTCTAGGAGGACGACTAAACATTCTTCTTTAGTAGTCCAGAAATCCTCTAAAGGGATAGCTTTACGAGTATCAGGGATATTTATTTCTTGAATTACTTCAAATGTATCTTCATCATACTCAGTAAGTGAGGCGTTCTTGATATATAGAATTTCATTACGAAGATGTGCTTCTAAAGCTTGTTCATCCATAGCACCTAGTGCTTCAAACTTACTCTGCAATTCACTTAGATTATATTTCTTAAACCCAATCATAATTTCTATATTCTTATCTGTAGACGAAGTTGGAATTTCTACAAAAGGTGCTTGTGTTTTAACGTATAGTTTTTTCATATTAAGATGTCCTCTTAAGTTAAGAAAGGAGGAGAGGATTCTCCTCCAGGTTGTTTACAACTAGCTAAATCTAATTTCAGTTGTTCCAATATTACGGAAGTTTAAGTCTTGGCCCAGATAACCAGCTACTTTAGAACCAGTATATTTTCCAAGTTGAATTTTATGCATTCTTACTGATACGAATTTATTATTAAATTCTGATCCATAGTTTACAACAAGTTTATGATTACGTTCTACGTTATTATCTGGGCGATAAGTTGCATCTGCTCTATCTTCAATAATAGTCAAGGTAACATCTGAAGGCATAGCGTTCTTACTCCAACCATCACCACAAGATAATTGGAACCTTGCATAGTCGTAACCATTCACCTTTGGTGCTACAAGTTTTTCAAAACAAACATTACTTGGAGTAGCTGTTGGAGGCTCTGCATTATTTGAAATAACAGTAACAGTTGATGCAGGAGCAGTACCAGTAATACTTAAAGAAGCTAAGTTTCCATATTGGCCTGGAGAATAGAAGTTAAGAGTTCTAATACCAGCTTTACGGATATAGTATGAACGCAGCGTTCCTGTCAATGTCCAATCACCAGGAAGTGTTTCACCATCAGGAATATTAGCTGCATAAGCTGCTAGAATCTCTGCACCTGTTTGGCCAATCTCTGCACCATCAAGAATATTAGCAAGGTGGTTAGAAGAACACCATACAGTATCACCAGCAGTAAAAGTTAATCCACCTACAATAAATGTTGCCGTAGAAGGAGCACCAGATGTACCACCAATACCAGCACTAGGAAGAACTGCTGAAATTAAAGAAGTATATGGGGAAAGTGAGGAAAGAGTAATTACATTACTTTTTGCAGTATCTGCAATATCATCTTTCTTAGTTTCATAATTTGCAACAATAGTGAGTTTATCTGCAATAGAAGATAAGTTACCCATGTAATCAAATTTTAGTTTTCCACGTTTACCTACTGTAATATCTAAATCAACGGTTCCTCGGCAATCAGTAGCAGTATAGATTTTTTGTTTATTCTCTGAAACCATATCATCAGAGGATTGATGTAATTCTACAGTTAGGAAAGCATTAGAGCTAACAGCATTGGTTGCCATAGCATAACCACTACCTTTAATCCAACCGAAACCTACTGCTTCCATCCAAGCGCCCATAGGAAGCTCACGATCTAAAGGAGTTGTAGAAGCTTTACCGATTTTAAATCCACTATTTATAGGAATTGCTACAGTTGCATCACCTTCCAGAACAATAATGGTACGTAATTTACCTGTACCATTTGTTGACAATGCTACAACTGAACCACCATGAATAGCAGAAAGTTTAAAAGTATCATCAGTTGCATCACGTACAAAGTACGTGTTATCAACTGTAATACCAGTTGTCGTTGTGATTTCTGCAAAGCGTACAACAGTACCATCAATAAGTTGGTGCCCTACAATTGTTACCAAATCACCTGTATCTGTAAAAGTAACATCAGTGTTAAGTTGGGCAACTTTACCTACAAGAATACCACTGGCAGTAAATATTTGATCTCCTACGGATACTTCGGCGGCGATAGTAGCATTAGTAACCGCAGTAGTAATACGCTGCATTAATAAATTACTGCCAAGCTGTGATGCAATTATACCTGTACCAGTAGACATAACAGTATTATTTACACCACCTAATGCAGGCATTAAAGCTTCAAAATCGAACTTTGCAAACTTATCTGTGACTGAGGTTTGTTCGTCCCTATCAAGATTTGACCCAAGATACTGGAAGGCTTCAGTAGTAAACTCTGTTGTAAAGTTAAAGTTCAGTGTAGGTAACGCATTACGTGGACCCATACCGGTTTTAAATGCAATACCTGATAGTGCATTCAATGTGCCAGTACCATTACCTGTCGCAAGATCAATCAATCCAGTACCAGTACCAGCAATAGCATTTGCACGAGTATCATAGAGTTTAAACGTATTTGCATTCTGTTTATTAATATAATAAACTGTACCAGTAGAAATACCTGTAGTTGTGGTAATAACTGAAAATTTAACACCATCACCTGTGGTTAAACCATGTGCAGTTAATGTAACTAAATCACTTGCAATTGTAAAAGTTACATCTTTCCTACCAAACAATGCCATTGTACCTTCAGCTTGAGCTACAGCTAAAGTAGAAACAGCATCGACAAGAGTAATACTTGTATTACTATTTATAGTATCTACTTGACCAATGATTTCATTGTTTAGATTATATAAATATGAGAATGGAGCAACTTCTGTAAGAAAAGCTGTACCTGAACCTGTTACTGTTGCACTAGCAGCAGTAGCTAAAATAGTTCCAGTTGGAGTAGCATTAACTACTGGAATATTTTCTGCAATTTGCTTACATCCAAAGATTGTAAGCGACTTTTCTGAAAATTTAACTGTCATGTCGTCTCCTTAAGAAGTGACTTTTAATTGATTAAGACTTTCTTTGATGCAAGATGAAGGTTTAAATATTGCTACTGGAGTATCAATTGTTAAAGATTCATCAACTAAAAAACTGTTAACTTCTTCAACCATTGGAACTTTAACTTCATTCATGGATTCAAATTGTTGTTTTAATAGATCGTTTATTGATCTATCTGGGACGATACATCGTATCTTACCGTGTTCTTCTATATGTATAGACATATTAGCCTTTAATATACTCGTGGAAAAATTACACCTACTATCTCTCGATAATGGATTCTTGTATTAGTTGCTGCAAGGACAGAACCTTCAACTAAAAAGAGTGAAGATACGTTTGGATCACCTATAGGAGACCAATCTTTATAAGCATTAACTACGTTATTGTAGACAGTAACAAAGTCACTTCGTGAACATATTATATGGATTCCAGTCATAAGAAGTTTATTGCTTTCATGAGCTGCATATCCAGAAGATACCATTTCTTCTTTATCGTAATTTAAAGGTTTAATTCCAAGATGTCCTACATAAATCAATGTAGTTAATCCTCCTTGAGGAAATTCATCTATAGAAAACTCTTTAGAATACTCCGTAATATAACCTGTAATAGTAGAAATTCTGTCTATAAGTAAACTTTCTTCGTACATGGTTAACCAACTACTGAAATAAAGTTAGCATTAATGTGTGCCCAACACGGTTCTCGTTCTTTAATAGATCCTACTGTGAAAATATAAACTCTTGTACCAAGTGTCAGAGTAAACTCTTGCCCTTCTTCGATTACAAAGTCTTGAACATATGTAATGGAAGTTGTAAAAGTATATACTTGTTTTTCCATATCAAATGGAGATACAAAGTTTTGTATAGCATAGACTGCAACACCTAGAATAGCTTTAATACTTCCATTAAGGAATACAAGTTCCTCCCCAGCGGTATCAAGTGCAAATTGTATCATTTCAGGTGTTTCAGCCATAATATTTTGCTACACTATTTAAGATTATTTCAGGGATATTGTCTAAAGCTTTCTGTACTTCAGGTTCATATTTAAAAACTGTTTCAGCAAGGTCTGCTAGACTTGGGCCATATAATTCATGGTATTTTGCCCTACGTCCTCCAACAATTTTACCACTTTCTCCACGTGTAGGGAGTTCACTCCAAGTCTCTGATGTATCTCTT
>Ga0208392_1000114_pt1 | contig 19815 bp, 18 predicted proteins | sample LakWasMeta3_LOW4_2_FD_183855 | JGI IMG/M metagenome (GOLD analysis project Ga0208392, IMG submission 183855) | Freshwater sediment methanotrophic microbial communities from Lake Washington under simulated oxygen tension - Sediment Metagenome... | ecosystem: Environmental > Aquatic > Freshwater >... | reverse complement strand
AAATCAGGCGAGCCTCACGCCGAAGTCAATGCCGTGAATTCCGTAAAAGACAAGTCGTTGCTGAAAAAATCCACTATTTATGTGAGTTTAGAACCTTGCAGTCATTTTGGAAAAACGCCGCCTTGCTGTGATTTAATTATTGAAAACGAGATTCCAAATATAGTCATTGGAACCGTTGACCCCAATATTAAAGTAGCCGGAAATGGAATCAAAAAATTAATTGAAGCTGGCAAAAACGTCACTGTTGGCGTTCTTGAAGCCGAATGCGTGGAGTTGAACAAGCGTTTTTTTACTTTTCACGAAAAGAAAAGACCTTATGTGATTTTGAAATGGGCCGAAAGTCAGGATGGTTTTATTGCACCAATAAAAAATCTTCGCAAAGAACAAAAACCAGTCTGGATAACCAATGAATTTTCACGTCAATTGGTGCATAAATGGCGAAGTGAAGAACAAGCTATTCTTGTGGGAACTAATACTGTTGTTGATGATAATCCAAAATTAGATGTTAGAGATTGGAAAGGAAATAGTCCAATTAGGATAATTCTGGATCAGAATAATCGAATTCCAAAAGACAGCCATATCTTTGATAACAAGGTAAAAACTATTATTTTTTCAAATTTGGCAAATGCTAATAATGGAGAAAACACTACCTTTGATGTCATTGATTTTGAACAAAATCTCGCACAACAATTACTGAAAGCATTATATAAACACAAAATTCAATCCGTAATTATTGAAGGAGGCGCACAGACTTTGCAAACTTTTATTGACGAAAACCTTTGGGATGAAGCACGAATATTCATTGGAAATAGTTGCTTCGTAAATGGAACAAAAGCACCAATTATAGCTTTAAAAAACATTGAAAAACATTTCATTGGAAACGATATACTTATAATTTCTAGAAATTATGATTAATACTATTATTTTTGATTTTGGAGATGTTTTTATCAACTTAGATAAACAGGCAACCATTAATTCCTTGAAGAAATTGGGATTGTCTCAATGGAATGAAGACTTAAATCAATTGAACCTTCAATTTGAAAAAGGACAAATCTCACAAGAAAACTTCCTGCTTGGCATTCAAAAACACGTTCCGAATGCTACTATTGCTGAAATTTTAAATGCCTGGAATGCCATTCTTCTGGATTTTCCATTACGCCGATTGGAATTTGTACAAAAACTTTCAAAAAAATATCGCTTGTTTCTTTTAAGTAATACCGATGCTATTCACATAGAAACTTTCGAGCGAGAAAACGGCGTTTCCTTTTATAGTGATTTTTATCAATGTTTTGAAAAAATCTATTTTTCATTTGAAATGGGAATGCGAAAACCTGATGCCGAAATTTTTAATTACATATTAAAAAAACACGATTTATCTGCAAAACGTACTTTATTTGTAGATGACAAAAAAGAAAATACTGACGCAGCACTTTCTCTTGGTTTCCAAGTTTGGAACTTACAAGTAGGAAAAGAAGATGTTGTGGAGTTATTTTCGAAAAAAGATTTACTGCTATGAAAAATTTCGATGGCAATGAAAAAATGACAAAAAAATCCAATCAAAATCAAAACTTTTTTATTGAAATTGTCATTGATATTGATATTGACTTTTGCTATTGAAAATGGAAGACACTTACAAAACCATCGCTTTTCCTTCTTCAGCACTTCTTTTTAAAGAAAAAAAACAGCAAATTTTTTGGCTATGCATTTCCTATCCAATCTGATTCAGAAGTAAAGCCTATAATTGATAGTTTACGAAAACAACATCCCAATGCAGGACATTATTGTTATACCTACCAAATTGGTACAGACACATTAATTTACAGAGCAAATGATGATGGCGAACCCAGCAATACTGCAGGAATACCCATTTATGGACAAATTCAGTCTTTTGCAGTCACTAATGTTTTGCTCGTGGTTGTACGGATTTTTGGCGGCGTAAAATTAGGTGTTGGCGGATTGATTTCTGCTTATAGAACTACAGCTCAAATGACTCTGGAATCTTCTGAAATAATCGAAAAAACTATAGATATTCATTATCTTGTTTCTTTCGATTACAAAAACATCAATAAAGTGATGCGAGTAATTAAGGAAAAAAACGTAGAAATTGCATCCCAAAAAATGGAACTGAGTTGCGAAATCGAAATTGTCACCCGAAAAAAAAATGCCGAAATGATTTTCGATATTTTTAATTCAATGTTTGAGATAGAAATAAAGCTTCTTTAAAACAATCAAAAGAATCGTCTTTTTTGTCATATTATCAAAAAAACGATGCGTTCATTCCATTCTATTCAAAATGTCTAAAATATATTGCGGAGGAGCAACAGGTCTTCCTGTTTTCATGTCCACAAAAACTAAAATTGAGTTGCCAGTTGTTAATAACTCATCCTTTTCATTATAGAGTTCATAGTCAAATTCAATCTTGACAGTCGTCTTGTTTTTTAATATTGTTTTTAAAGTCAAAAGCTCATCATAATGAGCTGGTTTTTTATAATTCATAGTTAAGGAAACCACAGGGAGCATAATCCCGTTTTCCTCCATCCATTTATAAGAAATCCCTTTGTTTCTAAGCCATTCCACCCTTCCTACTTCAAAATATTGAGCATAATTACCGTGATAAACTACACGCATTTGATCCGTTTCTGAATAGCGGACACGGATTTGAATTTGATGATATTCCATTAATTATTTATTAAAAAAATTAAAATTTTTAAAACTCCATACAACAATATTTTATAAAAATTACATATAAAATATTTTTTTTTGGTTAATTTTATTCACATATTTGTTACCCTGAAAATGAATACTAATTCAACCTGTATTTTTATTAGAAAACAATTACCAAACGAAATAATTTAACCAAATTTATGAACAAGACTGCACAATCAGTATGGGAAAACTGCCTATCTTTTATTAAAGACAATATCGCAGACCAAGCTTATAAAACTTGGTTTGAACCTATTAAGTCAGTTGAGCTTACAGATAATGCACTATACATTCAAGTTCCTAGTAAATTTTTCTACGAATGGCTGGAAGAACACTATGTTAAATTATTAAAAGTAGCACTAACCAAAGAACTCGGGAAAAATGCAAAGTTACTCTATAAAATCAAAATGGAAAACACTTATGGCAATAAACAACCGTTTACGGAGCAATTGCCTAGTGCTAATCGTGTGCCTATGAAACCACAAGATGTTGACGCTCCATATAAGAACCTTAATCCAGAATTAAGAAATCCATTTGTAATTCCTGGTATCCGAAATTTAAAAATCGAATCACAACTTAACGCAAATTATAGTTTTGACAATTTTCTTGAAGGAGATTCTAACAGATTAGCCCGCTCAGCAGGTATGGCTGTAGCCAATAAGCCAGGTGGGACTTCATTTAATCCATTATTAATCTTTGGAGGTGTTGGTTTAGGTAAAACCCATTTAGCGCACGCAATTGGGGTTGAGATCAAAGACAAATATCCAGAAAAAACAGTTTTATACATTTCAGCAGAAATTTTCACCCAACAATATATTGATTCGGTAAAAAAGAATAATCGAAATGATTTCATTCATTTCTACCAACTTATTGATGTCTTAATTATTGACGATGTTCAATTTCTTTCCGGAAAATCAGGAACTCAAGATGTGTTTTTCCACATATTCAATTATTTACATCAAAACGGAAAACAGGTAATCTTGACTTCGGACAAGGCTCCAGTTGATATGCAAGACATTGAACAACGATTATTGTCGCGTTTCAAATGGGGATTATCGGCAGAATTGCACCAACCTGATTATGAAACCAGAATTTCAATCCTGAAAAACATTTTATATCGTGATGGAGTAGAAATTCCTGAAGAAATCATAGAATATGTAGCTCGAAACATAAAATCGAATGTTAGAGAACTAGAAGGAGCCATTATTTCTTTGATTGCTCAATCTTCTTTCAACAAAAAAGAAGTGACGCTGGAACTAGCCAAAAATGTAGTTGAAAAATTCGTTAAAAATGTAAAACGAGAAATTTCTATCGATTATATTCAAAAGATTGTTTCCGATTATTTTCAATTGGATTTAGAAACCCTTCAATCAAAAACCAGAAAAAGACATATCGTTCAAGCTCGTCAATTGGCCATGTTTTTTGCTAAAAAATTCACCAAAGCTTCTTTGGCAAATATTGGTTCCCAAATAGGTGATCGCGATCACGCTACCGTATTACACGCTTGTAAAACCGTTGACAATTTAGTTGCCACTGACAAACAATTCAAAAAATTTGTCGAAGACATCAACAAGAAATTAACGCTATAAACGCATTATGCCCATAAAAATTTTAATGGTTTGTCTGGGCAATATTTGTCGGTCCCCTTTGGCCGAAGGAATATTGGCATCAAAACTTCCAAAAAACAAATTCTTGGTAGATTCTGCCGGAACAGGTTCTTGGCACATTGGTCATCAACCAGACGAGCGTTCCATTGCAATTGCAAAAAAAAACAAACTAGATATTTCGCAACAAAAAGGACGACAATTCACAGCAAGTGATTTTGATGCTTTTGATTATATCTATGTCATGGATAATTCAAATTATTGGGATGTTGTTCAGCTTGCCGATAATCAAGCCCAAACCGAAAAAGTGCAACTCATTTTGAATGAATTGTTTCCAAATGAAAATGTAGATGTGCCGGATCCTTACTTTGGAATGCCCAATGGATTTGATTCCGTTTATAAAATGCTCGACGAAGCCTGTGATATAATTGCAAAAAAACTGATCGAAAAGCATTCTGTTTAGCTTTTCAAGAACAATAAAAAAAATGAAACCGAACCCTCTTTTAGGAAAACTATACTTAATCCCAACCACTTTAGGAGAAGGTGATCCTAATGACGTTTTGCCACAAACTGTAAAAAGAACTATTGATTTCATTGACGATTACATTGTAGAAAACGAAAAAACGGCTCGAAAATTCATAAAAAGTATTCAGCCAGATAAGGTTCAAGCCACACTCAGATTAAGTGCTTTAAATAAATATACTGAAGTTTCTGAACATTCCAAAATGTTACAACCTTGTTTAGAAGGAAAAAACGTTGGCTTAATGAGCGAAGCTGGTTGTCCCGGAGTTGCTGATCCTGGAGCTGTGATTGTAAAATTAGCTCACGAGAAAGGAATTCAAGTCGTGCCATTAGTTGGTCCATCATCTATTTTATTAGCCATTATGGCCTCTGGAATGAATGGCCAAAGCTTTGCTTTCAACGGATACATTCCAATTGACAAATCCGAAAAAAGAACTGCAATTAAAAATTTAGAGAAATTATCCCAAGATAAAAATCAATCCCAAATATTTATCGAAACACCTTTTAGAAACAACAAAATGCTCGAAGATATTGTTCAGGCTTTAAATCCTTCAACTTATCTTTGCGTTGCCACAGACATTACTTTGCCAACAGAATTCATCAAAACAATGAGAGTTGCCGACTGGAAAAAAATTAAGGTAGATTTGCACAATCGTCCAACAATTTTTATCATCCATAAAATGTAAACATAAAAAAACCACGCTGAATAGCGTGGTTTTGAATTTTATATAAGCGTGAATTATTGCACTGTTGCGTTACTATCGGCAACAATTCCAGAAGTTTCATAACCTCCAAAATCTATCATATAACTTCTTATCGATGTTCCGTAAGCATCTTTAAAATAACGACTTCTATTATTCTTAAAGAACTTTTTTACCGAGCCTACTCCACCAAGATGCGCCGCTGCCAATATTCCGGATTCAGTAACCAGAATACCACTGATAATTCTTCCTTCATATTTATCAATAACGTCTCTTAACTCTGATTTATTTTTAGCGAGAAGAGCAATAAAAGCTTTTTCCTGCATTTTTGGGCTGTTCAAAAACTGATTTCTATCGTTTACACCAACTGTTTTCAAGGTTTCAGTACCAAATTGGTATTTACCCAAATAACCCAGAGAATTAATTTTTTTGTATTTGCCTTGAGATTCTCTGAAAGCAATTGCTTCCTTATAACCAATGAAGAATTTTCCTGTATAAGGAACACTTAAATTTGTATAATCGTTTTGTTTTTGAGATGGATATAAGTAGGATGTTCCATCGGTGTCATTTGTAAGAAACCATTGGTTGGTATCTAAATCGAAAGGCTTAAAACCTGAGCTTAAAAAAGCAATAATAAGAGTCAAAATTGTATAAAAAGACCACTTCTTTATCATAAATTGTTTTTCTTCAAACGCTGTCCCGTATTGAAATTTCTACGGTGCAAATATACAATAAAAATCACAAACCTGACAATCAAGCTGTTAAACTTGCCTAAAAGTACAATGCATAAAACTTGAATCCTCTGTGAGGCGTGTACTCAATCGTTGGCGCTGGAATTTTCACTGTATTAAAAATTGAAAAAAAAGTCTTCAAAAAGTGTGATTTTGTGTCAATTTTTGACAAATCTACGTCCAAACTAAGGTAAAATTGTCTGAATCTTTCGGGTTTTGGAACCAAAATTGGAGTATTATTCTCATTATTTCCAGCAATCATTCCTTCAGCTCCATAACCAAAAGCGAGATTAATCCATTTGGGTATTTTTGAACCTTTGGAAAACGAATATAAATTAGTAGAAAGCCAATAGGTTTGCCCGTTATAATCTTTCAAAATTTGCTCAGGAATTGTACTACCCAAAACATCTGGTCTATAATTGGAATATTGGGTTTTATGATAGGAGAATTTTGGAATAATGCGTTGTTCTTTCCAAATCAATTCTTGCGAAACAAACAAAGCCGTTCCCGAAGCATTGGCAATCACATCGCCCATCGAAGCACCCCATTCTTCAGAGAATCCATCCATAACCTCAACAGCCGTCAGGAATACAAATCCTAAACTTGCTCCATAAATCAATTGATTTTTTTTGCTGGTTCCACTCCAATTCAGCGCTTCGGCACCAAATCGTCCAATGTGATACGACGAATAAAAATGTCCCACCTTATCCACTTGCAACCACTCGGAATTGTCATTTATAAAATGAAAATTGGATTTTGGATAATCAGCATACCAAAGTTGGTTCAAGCCAATCAAAGCTCCAGAAGCCAAAACCACTTCTGTAATAAATACGAAATTTTGCCTTTTCTTGTTTAAGGAATCGGACGGTTTTAGAAAATTTTCAAATGAGTTTTGTGCAAAAAAGCTTTGGAACACAAACAAGAACAAAAAACAAAATTGGCTTTTGTATTTCAAAATTATCTTGTTACTCCTTGGCTGTTGATCCAATCGGAATATTTCTTGGCATTTTTATTATGTTCTTCCAAAGTAGCAGCAAATTCGTGATATCCAAAACGATCCACGCTGGCGCAGAAATAAATAAAATTATTTTTTTCCGGATTCAAAACTGCTTCTAAGGCCGTGATGTCAGGCATTGCAATTGGTCCTGGAGGAAGACCAATCACTTTATAGGTATTATAAGGGGAATTCAAAAACAAGTCGTTGTAAAAGACTCTTTTGATTACTTGGTTAAAATCATTGTCTTTCTTTTTTATTGCAAAAATCACGGTTGGATCAGCCTGAAGCGGCATTCCTTGTCTCATTCTATTCAAATAAACTCCTGCGATTCTAGGTCTTTCGTCTTTTTTAACAGATTCTTTGTGCACAATTGAAGCCAAAATTGTCGCTTGAATTGGAGTTAATCCTTGTTTAGCAGCTTTTTCGGTTCGTTCCTTATTCCAGAAATTATGATATTCCTTAATCATTTTGTCACGGAATTTCTCTGCCGATGTGTTCCAATAAAGTTGATAAGTATTGGGAATAAACATCACCAAAACATTCTCATCGGTAAAACCATTCTCTTTCAGGAAAATAGAATCTTTAAAAGAAGTCAACAATGACAAGCTGTCCGCTTCAATTTGGGACCCAACTCTTCCGGCAAAATTCTCCAATCGTTCTTGATTATTGAAAGCCAAATTCACCGGAACATTGCTTCTCAAAGTTTTGACCAATTGATAACTATTCATTCCTTTGGTGAATAAAAAACGTCCCGGTTTTATATTTTCGGGATAGCTTCTCTTGTTGGCGACCATTTCAAAACGATCCATATTTTCAACAAAAGGTTCAATTATTTTCTTGACATCTTCATAAGTAGCGCCTGTTGGAACATAAACGTATAATTCCTTTTCGGAAAACTTGGTGTTTTTAGAAAAAACTTGATTAGCCAAAATAAATCCGTAAATCAATAATCCGGACATTAAAACTACAGATGCGATTGTTATAATTTTCTTTGTATTCAAAGCTAAAAATTTTAAAATTTAATATTAATTAATTGGAAAATGGCTTCATCTTTATAAACTCCATTGACCAAAGTCCAATCTTTTTTCGTGCCAATCTTTTGAAATCCAAATTTAGTAAAAAGAGCTATACTAGCTTCGTTTTCTGTGCCAATATTTGCATACAATTGATGTAAATTAAGATGATAAAAAGAATACCGGATCAAGAGTTCCAAAGCTTCGGAACCAATATTCTGTTTTCTGTTTTCATTTCCTTGAATCACGATGCCAACACCTACCCTATTATTCTTTGGATCAAAATCAAACAAATCGATTAATCCAATTGCCGGAAAATCTTCATCTTGACAAATTGCCAATCGCAATTGCTTGGCTTCATAAATATCCTGATGCGCATTTTCAAGGTATTGCTTCACCAAAAACCGACTGTAAGGCGTTTGTGTGTTGCTTACTTCCCAAATGCTTTGGTCGTTTTCCATCGCATAAACAAACTCCAAATCATTGGGTTCTAATGCTCGGAGGTAGATGTTTTCGCCTTTTAAAGTTATCATTTAAAAATAATTACGAATTTGAAATTACGAATTACGAATTATGGTTTTGTCTTATAATTCAATTTGCCCTTTAAAAACAAATTCTGCTGGACCTATCAAGAAAACATTGGCAAACTGACCCTCTTTTTTATCAAAAGAAACTTCTAGTTTTCCTCCTTCCACGTTCAAATGAATTGAGGTAGAATCGGTTTTTCCTGTTGCATTCATCGCAATGGCAGCAGCAGTTGCACCTGTTCCGCAAGAAAGTGTTTCGTCTTCCACGCCTCTTTCATAAGTTCGGAGTGAGAAAGTATCGTCGTTTATTTGTTTTACAAAATTGATGTTGCTTCCTTCTTTTCCGTATAATTGGCCGTAGCGAATTTTTGCTCCGTTTTCTTTTATTTTATAATTTTCCAAATCTTCGACCATTTGCACGTGATGCGGCGAACCCGTGTTAAGAAACACATAATCAGGCGTGATTTTCACATTGGAAACGTCAATCATTTGAAGGGAAACTTGCCCATTATCTGCGATTGTGGCGTGATGTAAACCATCGGTGGCAATAAAAGTACAACTGTTGTTAATCACGTTTAGCTTTTTGGCGAAAGCCACCAAACATCGGCCACCATTGCCACACATTGAGCTTTGGTTTCCGTCGGAATTGTAATAAACCATTCTGAAATCAGTGTCGGAATCATTTTCCAACAAAATAAGGCCATCTCCGCCAATTCCGAAACGTCTGTCGCACAAATGCGCAATGAGTTGAACATTTTCTTTTGAAAAAAAATCGGATCGATTGTCAATCATTACAAAATCGTTTCCAGTTCCTTGGTATTTATAAAATTCTATTTGCATTTTAGTTGAATTGTGTTGCACAAAAGTACAAATATTAATGATACGTTAAAGATTGTTAAACGAGCGTTAAACTGTTTTTTTGAAATATCAAAATTCATAATTTTACGTTGTAAATTCTTAAATAACTAAACAATTATGAAACGATTTTCAAGCCTATTTCTAGTATCATTGTTAAGCGGAGCCGTAACTCTTGGTTCCTACAAGTTGCTATTTGATGACAATGGCTATTTCTCCAAAAACAAAAACTCCGTTGTAACTTTAGCTCCAAATTCGTATGGACGAACAGTAGGTTTATCGGCAGAAGCAGTTGATTTTACCGAAGCCGCCGATAAAACAATTCACACGGTGGTCCACGTAAAAAATGTTTCCAGAAAAACTATTTCCAATCCCATTTTGGAATTTTTCTACGGTTACCGAGGAGACCAATTGCAGGAACAAGTTGGTACGGGTTCTGGTGTAATCATTTCTGAAGACGGTTATATCGTGACCAATAATCACGTGATAAAAGATGCATCGGAAATTGAAATCACATTGAACAACAAGAAATCCTATCCGGCAAAACTCATTGGAACCGACTCAAAAATGGACATTGCCTTGTTGAAAATCGATGCCGATGAAAAATTGCCTTATACGGCTTTTGCCAATTCTGATTCGGTAAAAATTGGGGAATGGGTTTTGGCCGTTGGAAATCCATACAACTTGACATCGACCGTAACAGCAGGAATTATTTCGGCGAAAGCCAGAAACTTGGACACTAGCGGAATCCAATCTTTCATTCAAACCGATGCGGCCGTAAATCCTGGAAACAGTGGCGGAGCGTTAGTAAATACTCGTGGAGAATTAATAGGAATCAACACGATGATCTCGTCGCCTACCGGTTCTTATGCTGGATATTCGTTTGCAATTCCCTCAAATCTTGCCCGAAAAATAATTGAAGACTTGATGGAATTTGGCAACGTGCAAAGAGGAATCCTGGGCGTTGAAGGTGGCGAATTGAATGCTTTGGCTTCAAAAGAATTAGGCGTTCCGGAAACACAAGGTTTTTATATCCAAAAAGTGCAGAAAAATTCCGGTGCAGAAAAAGGAGGCCTAGAAAAAGGCGATATTATCGTAAAACTGGATAATCAAAATATTGCCACTTTCGCAGACCTTTCGGGTTATATCAATACCAAAAGACCAAACGACAAAGTGGAAGTCACTTTCATCCGAGACGGAAAAAACAAAGTTCTTCCTGTAATTTTGAGCAAAAAAGAGTTTTTTAACACCGAATTTAAAGGAATGGAATTGGAAAATATTGATGCAAGCGACAAGAATAAATTTCATATTGATTATGGCGTAAAAATCATATCTATAACCAATGAAAATTTGAAACAATATGAAAGCCAACTCAGGGGAAATATCATTCTTAGCATTGATAATGTAAAAGTAAAAGATATAGAAACCGTTTCTAAACTTTTGAATAGTAAAGGAGAAAACCAAAGCATTCAAATGGAAATGATAAATAATAAGGGAGAAATAATCAGGATTATCCTCCAATAGTTATAATTCAAAAAAATGGAAGCCATTTTGCAAAAGCAAGGTGGCTTTTTTTATTTCAAAAAATAGTTACGAAATCGTTTTCGCAAAACATTATTAAATCATACTTTTGCAAAAAATTTCAAAAACATTACTCTATTTTTTACAAATTTTCAATATGAAAAATACACTTTTATACGAAAAAGAAGTTTTATTTCAAACCGACAGACGAAAAGCCGGAGTAGAATTTATCAAAATCATCAGCGATTTATGGTATGACAAATCCATCGAAATGGTTCTGTTCAGGAACCAATTGATCGATAAAAATGTAAGCGAAATAATCAACTTACACGAATATGCCGGTGAATTTGTGGGCAAACCCATTTCAATTTTTGATTCGGTGGAAATTGCAAAAGCAATTCTAACCATGGATTTACCTCCTTCTAAACTTGACATTGGAAAGCTAACTTATGAATTTCAACTCGAAAATAGCAACTATAAAAACGCCACCCAATTTGTTATTGACAAATTAAAAGACGCCAAAAACTCAGAGGAAATTCAACCCAAAGATGTTGTTCTTTATGGTTTTGGGAGAATTGGTCGATTACTCGCCAGAGAATTAATGTCAAAGACAGGTAAAGGAGACCAATTGCGATTGAGAGCAGTAGTTACTCGTGACAAAAACGACGCCGTTTCATTGGAAAAAAGGGCTTCTTTACTGCGTTATGATTCTGTTCATGGGGATTTCATGGGTTCAGTAGTTGCTGATTCTGAAAACAACGCTTTAATTATAAATGGAACCACAGTTCATGTTATCACGGCAAACAGTCCGGAAGAAATTGACTATACAAAATATGACATCGAAAATGCATTGGTGATTGACAACACAGGCGCTTTCACAACCCAAGAAGCTTTATCGAGACATTTGACTTCAAAAGGAACGCAAAAAGTATTACTTACTGCACCAGGAAAAGGTGTTCCCAATATAGTTTATGGTGTAAACCAAAACGAATACAATCCGGATGAAGTCAATATCTTTTCAGCAGCATCGTGTACGACCAATGCCATAACGCCGATTTTAAAAGCAATCGAAGACACTTTGGGTGTTGTAAAAGGACATTTGGAAACCATTCACGCTTATACCAATGACCAGAATTTGGTCGACAATATGCACAAAAAATACCGCCGTGGAAGAGCTGCTGCCTTGAATATGGTGATTACCGAAACTGGTGCAGCAACTGCCGTCGCCAAAGCCTTGCCTTCGCTGGAAGGTAAATTGACATCTAACGCAATTCGGGTGCCGGTTCCAAATGGTTCCTTGGTAGTTTTAAATCTTGAAGTGGCCAAACAAACCTCGATTGCCGAAGTAAATTCGATAATGAAAAAATATGCTTTGGAAGGAGAATTGGTAGAGCAAATCAAATATTCCTTGAATAATGAGTTGGTTTCTTCGGATATTATTGGCACTTCGGCTCCGGCGATTTACGACAGCAACGCAACAATCGTTTCAAAAGACGGAAAGAATATTGTATTGTACATTTGGTATGACAACGAATATGGTTACAGCCATCAAGTGATTCGATTGGCAAAATATATTGCCAAAGTAAGACGTTTTACTTATTACTAGATTGCAGATAACAACAATAAATCCGTTTCAAATTAATGAGACGGATTTTTTATTTTGGAGCTGTTTCCTGCTATTTGCTACAATCCACGCCCAAAATCGTGGGATTTCCACTGCAAACGAAGTTCACTGAACTCCGATGAAAATATAAATTAAGTGAAGTAATCAGGGCTAGAATCTGCTAATTACTCTTTTTGTTTTGTCAAATAATAAATAGGAATTCCAATCAACATAATCAAAACTCCCCAACCACAAGTGCTGGTTTTAGTATACAACAACGCAATCCCAATAGCGCTTGCGATTACAATATAAAGTGCTGGCAAAAACGGATACCCAAAAGCTTTATAAGGTCTTTCGGCATCGGGCATTTTCTTGCGAAGAATAAAAATTCCGTAAATGGTAAGAATATAAAAAATCAAAACGATAATTACAACAAAGTCCAGCAAGTCACCATATTTTCCTGTCAAACACAAAGCCGAAGCCCAAAAACACTGTACCCACAATGCCCAAGCCGGAACACTTGCATTATTAAGATGTGCCGCTTTTTTGAAAAATAAACCATCTTTTGCCATCGTATAGTAAACTCTTGCGCCAGCCATAATCAATCCGTTGTTGCAGGCAAAAGTCGAAATCATAATCATCAAGGCGATAATTAGTGTTCCTATATTTCCGAAAATATTTTGTGATGCCACAACAGCCACTCTATCTGATTCTGCAGTAGCAATGTCTTGTAATGGAACAACCGCCAAATACATCACATTTGCCAAAATATAAATACAACTCACAATCAAAGTTCCCAGAAACAAACTCAATCCCACATTTCGTTTTGGATTTTTGATTTCACCAGCGATAAAAGTCACGCCTTCCCAAGCCACGCTCGAAAACAACGAACCTACTAAAGCTGCCGACATTGCCGAAATCAAAGCAACACCACTAATTGGAAGCCAAGAACCAGTATCAACATTCATTGATTGTGAAGTCCAGGCATTTGCCCAATTGGCGTCCCAAACTTCGCCTTTTGCAGCCACGAAACCGAAAATAATCAAACCAAAAATGGACACAATTTTGATAACCGTCAAGACCGTTTGCAGAATTTTGCTGTTTTTCACGCCTCGACTATTAACATAACTCAATAAAATAATGGTGATTATCGAAACAATTTGAGCAGCGTGGAGTTTGAAATCGCCTAATTCATAAATAATATTTTTTTCGCTCACAGGCGGATACAAATAAGCGGCAAATTTAGAAAAAGCCACACCCACAGCGGCAATTGTACCGGTTTGTATCACAGCAAAGAAACTCCAACCGTATAAAAACCCAATCAGTTTTCCGTAAGCTTCTTTTATATAAACATATTGTCCACCAGCTTTGGGAAACATCGAACTCAACTCGCCATAACTCACGGCGGCAATCACGGTAATAAATCCGGTGAGCACCCACATCGCAATAAGCCAGCCGGCAGAACCCAGTTGACGAACCATATCTGAGCTAACAATAAATATTCCCGAACCTATCATCGAGCCCACAACGAGCATCGTTCCGTCGAGTAATCCGAGTTCCCTTTTAAAATGTTCCTGATTGTTGTCTTGCATATTGTTTTGGTTTTTTTGGTTGGCTAAAGATATACTTTTTTTGGAAATAGAATAATAGTTGGTTTTAAATTAGGAAATTAGTTGAGATGATTTGTTAGTATTAATTCCTACTTTTACAATAAGAAAAAGATGATGAATGTGAAACATATCTCCCCAAAAAACGGATAGCTTGTGTGATTTTGTCATACAAAGCAGCAAGTTGGCAGCAAGTTTAATGTCACGCTAACTTATTTAACAACATTTAACCGAAATAAATGATAGAAAAATATAGAAAAATCACAATTATAGCCCTGATATTTATTCCGTTATTAGTCGGCTTGTTTTTCGTTGACACGTGGATTCTACCTCAAAAAACAATTAATGATGAGATCATCTCCTACAGTAAAATTTTCGTAAATAACAACAATAAATTTAGCAGAAGCAAAATCTTAGTTGGTTATATTTTTTTTACTCGAAAAGGCTTTGAATTTTCTACACAGGAAACATTTGTTGAAGAAAACGAAATAACAATAAAACACAGCTACATTTTAAAAAATATCACAACAGTAAAATCCCGAACTAAAGACTACTCAGATAAATTGATGTCTGGTCTAAATGGTGCTTGTCTATATTTTACCGTAGGCTTAACTACATCAGCAATAATTAGCCTTTTATTTCTTAGGTTTGATAAAAATTTATCTAAAAATGGATTTCAAAATATTATTTTATTTAATTCATTTTTGGCATTTATCACAATATACTTATTTGTCCTATATAATTAATATTAATACCCCATAGCACGAGCTAGAAGCTCGAGTTAGCAGCAAACAAGAAATAAAAACAAACAATTTAAAAGTAAAAGATTTGAAAAAAATACTTTATTTATTCTGTTTTTTCCTCCTTTTGATTTTTATCAACGGTTGTTCCTCTATTCATAATTCAACCAATCAGTCACAAAAAACAAGCAAGGATTCCTTTTATTCTGTTCAAATTAAAACAGATACTTTATTTAAAAGCAAGCAAATCATAAACCAATTGGTATTGTCCAACAAATCCTTTAAACGATATAAGATTGTCATTGGCAACAGCCAACCCGAATTAGTAAAAACAAGTATAATTGCTCAGAAAAACAATGCTATTGCAGCCATTAACGGAGGTTTTTTCGATAGAGATCACGGAGGAAGTGTGAGTTATTTTGAATTGAATGATTCCGTGATTAGCCAAAAAAGACCTGACAAAATCAAATGGGCAGTTCCTGATAGTTTGACGAACGGCGCAATTGTATTGACCAAAAATCATAAAATAATCATAGAGCCAGCCAGAACCAGTCAATATTATGAAGAATCAAAAAAAGAAGCCGCTGTTTTAGTAACAGGACCTTTGCTCATTTACCATTCAAATCCACAGTTATTACCCAATATGGAATTTACATTCAAGCGTAATCCCAGAACTTGTTTGTGCATAACAAAAGAATCTGTGATTTTTGTCACTATTGATGGCCGATCTGAACAAGCTGCGGGAATGAATTTAATTGAAACCCAAAAATACCTAATGAATTTAGACTGTTACGATGCCATAAATTTAGACGGAGGAGGTTCAACAACAATGTGGATTAAAAACAAAGGAATTGTGAATTTTCCAAGTGATAAAGAAGGCGAAAGACTTGTATCCAATGCCATTTTACTATTGGAAAAATAAAAATATTTTACCAAAAATTACAATACCCGATTGACCTGAACCAAATTTCTCTCATAATAAGATTCTTTGGTAGAAGAAATAATCACGCCGCCGTGATTCGAAGAGTGAATGAACTTAATTTCACCATCACAAACTTCGACTACCATTCCAACGTGATTGATTTGGCGTCTTCCATTAGTTTTAAAGAAAATTAAATCTCCTTTTTGGGCATTCTCGGTATTAACTTTTGAACCATAAGAAGACATTTCAATTGATGACCTTGGCAACCTAATATCGAAAGTACCAAAGGTAGAATACATCAATCCGGAACAATCAAAACCATCCTTAGTGGTTCCTCCAGAACGATATCGTGTGCCAATATTTTCGGATGCGGTCAATATCAATTGATCTACAAAAGCGTCATCGTGTGCAATACTTGGAGTCACATTTGAGTCCTCGTTTATGATTTTCTCTTTGACAGCAACTTCTTCAGCAGGAACAGCTGATTCCATTAATTTAGAACTGTGAATTTTTAATATACTTCCCTTAGTGAGTTTTTTTGAAATATTAGGGTATTGTTTTTCTAATTCGGCAACTGTAATACCGTATTGTTTTGCAATTCCATACTTGGTTTCTTTTGGCAAAACTTTGTGTGTGATTTCGGTTTCTGCTGCCTTATCATTATCAACAGTTTGTGGTAAAACAGCAATTTGCTTCGCCTGTTCGTTAGTGCTCGGGTACTTTTCGGTTTTAGTCACCTCTTTCTCCACAACCAAATTAGAATTGTTTTCCGCTTTTACCGGAACAATAATCTTTTGCCCTGCTTTTAAAGCTTTGGTTCCTATTGTTGGATTGGCATTTTGTATATCGGCGACCTTGATTCCATATTGCTTGGCAATAGAATATAAAGTTTCTTTTGGTAAAACTTCACGAACAATTCCTTCTGTTGAAGTTTCAATTTTCTCCACTGATTTTGGTGAAACGACAACTTCTTGCTTTGGACTATTTTTTTCTGGAACGTTTGTTTTTTGAACTTCTTCCGCCTTTTTAGGAGTTTCTGTCAACACCAAATTGTCTAAAGCTGTTTGAGGAATTTTAATTATTTGCCCGATTTTCAAGCCTTCTTTTTCCAAGTCAGGATTGATTTTGTACAAATCTTCGACACTGATATTATGCTGTTTTGCAATGCCATACACTGTTTCTTTTGCCAGTACTTCGTATGGTTTCGCAGAATAATTGGTTGCAATCTCGGGAGTTGAAACTGGATGCTTTTTAGCTTTAGTTGGAATTAATAATACTGTATGGGATTTAATTCCTTTCTTGGCTTTTGGATTTAGCTCATAAATTGCTTTAGGACTTACATCATATTGCTCTGAGATTTCGCTGATAGTTTCGCCCTTTGAAACAGTATGTCGAGTGTACTTTTCTTGCGAAAAAATACTCATACTGCTAAATAAAACAAAGAGAAATACACAACTAAAATACTTCATAAACACTATTTAAATTTCATTCTTCGTCATCAATTTATTGGCCAAAAATTGATAATTCACTTTACTTTAACGGCAAAATCTACAGAAAAAGTATTTTCAAAAGCGAATTTAATTTATAAGTACAAATGTCGCAATTTTTTAACAACTCTTTATCTTCAATTTAACAAATTTTCAAACAAAAAACTCCCAAGTTACCTTGAGAGTTTTTTGTTTGAAAATTATTTAAATGTTTACGCTTTTCCAGCAGCAGCAATCAAGTTTAATGCTGAACCAGCGACGAACCAACCTATTTGTCCTTCGTTATATGTATGATTAGCCAAGATAATATCTTTAGTTCCATCAGCGTGAACGAATTCCAAAGTCAATGGTTTTCCCGGAGCAAAATCAACTAAATCTACGAAATTAATAGTGTCATTTTCCTGAATTTTTTCATAATCCGCTTCATTGGCAAAAGTCAATCCAAGCATACCTTGTTTTTTCAAATTCGTTTCGTGAATACGGGCAAATGATTTTACCAAAACCGCTTTCACACCAAGGAAACGAGGTTCCATTGCAGCATGTTCACGTGAAGAACCTTCACCATAGTTATGATCACCCACAACAACAGAAGCAATTCCAGCTGCTTTGTATGCACGAGCTACGGCAGGAACAGTATCATATTCACCAGTCAATTGATTTTTAACAGAATTTGGTTTTTGGTTGAAAGCATTCACAGCTCCAATCAACATATTGTTCGAAATATTATCTAAATGTCCGCGGAAACGCAACCAAGGTCCAGCCATAGAAATATGGTCAGTAGTACATTTTCCGAAAGCTTTGATAAGCAATTTAGCTCCCATAATATTTTTTCCATCCCAAGCTTCGAAAGGTGCTAATAATTGCAATCTATCTGAAGTTTCACTTACCAAAATTTGAACACCTGAACCATCCTCAGCCGGAGCTTGAAAACCTGCGTCTTCAACAGCAAAACCTTTAGTTGGTAATTCATCCCCTGTTGGAGGATTGAATTTTATTGCTTCTCCATTATCATTCAATAAAGTATCAGTAAGTGGATTAAATGTCAAATCCCCTGCAATTGCCAATGCAGCAACCATTTCCGGCGAAGTTACGAAGGCGTGTGTGTTTGGATTCCCATCGGCTCTTTTAGAAAAGTTTCTGTTGAAAGAGTGAACGATTGTATTTTTTTCTCCTTTATCTGCACCTTCTCTGTCCCATTGACCAATACACGGTCCACAAGCATTTGTAAACACTTTGGTTCCCATTTTTTCGAAAGTGGCAATAATTCCGTCTCTTTCGATAGTATAACGAACTTGCTCAGAACCTGGATTGATTCCGAATTCAGCTTTTGGAGTGATTCCGTGAGCAACTGCTTGTTCAACAATTGAAGCTGCACGAGCCATATCTTCGTAAGAAGAGTTTGTACAAGAACCAATCAATCCCCATTCTACTTTTAAAGGCCAACCGTTTGCAGCTGCTTCCTTTTTCATTTCTGAAACTGGAGTTCCTCTATCCGGAGTAAAAGGTCCGTTGATGTATGGTTCTAACTCAGAAAGGTTAATTTCAATCAGTTGGTCAAAATATTTTTCTGGATTTGCATACACTTCTGCGTCACCAGTTAGGTAACTTGCTACTTTATCAGCTGCATCAACCACGTCTTGACGACCAGTTGAAGCTAAATATCTACGCATTGAATCATCGTAACCAAATGTAGAAGTTGTTGCGCCAATTTCGGCACCCATATTACAAATAGTTCCTTTCCCTGTACAAGACATATTCAAAGCACCTTCGCCAAAATATTCAACGATAGCACCAGTTCCTCCTTTTACGGTAAGAATATCTGCCACTCTAAGAATTACATCTTTTGGAGCTGTCCAACCTGAAAGTTTTCCGGTTAATTTAACACCAATAAGTTTTGGAAATTTTAATTCCCAAGCCATACCAGACATTACATCTACAGCATCAGCACCACCAACACCAATGGCGAGCATTCCTAATCCACCAGCATTTACAGTATGCGAATCGGTTCCAATCATCATTCCGCCTGGGAAAGCATAATTTTCCAATACTACTTGGTGAATAATCCCAGCTCCTGGTTTCCAGAAACCAATTCCGTATTTATTAGAAACCGAAGAAAGAAAATCAAAAACTTCACTTGATTGTGTTTTGGCAATAGCCAAATCTGTTTTTGCACCTACTTTAGCCTGAATCAAGTGATCACAATGAACTGTTGTTGGGACAGCCACTTTACTTTTTCCGGCATGCATAAATTGCAATAAAGCCATTTGTGCGGTTGCATCTTG
>Ga0208392_1000106_pt1 | contig 20232 bp, 19 predicted proteins | sample LakWasMeta3_LOW4_2_FD_183855 | JGI IMG/M metagenome (GOLD analysis project Ga0208392, IMG submission 183855) | Freshwater sediment methanotrophic microbial communities from Lake Washington under simulated oxygen tension - Sediment Metagenome... | ecosystem: Environmental > Aquatic > Freshwater >... | reverse complement strand
GTTTGCCCTGTTTCTGGGTATTGCCCTGGTGATGGGCGGCGAGCGATACAAAAACATGCTGGCACTATTGCAGGAGGCGCAGGAAATCACCATGCGCATCGTAGGCTGGGTCATGGTGCTGGCGCCATTAGGTATCATGGCCTTGCTGATCAAGCTGGTTGCCACGCAGGATGCCGCCATGGTTGCCACACTCGCAAAATTTGTGGCAGTGGTGATAGGCGTCACCCTGACGCATGGTGTGATAGTGCTGCCCTTGCTGCTGTACCTGATTACCGGCAAGTCACCGCTGGCATTCTGGCGCGGCGCACGCGAGGCATTGCTCACAGCCTTTGCTACCAGTTCCAGCAACGCCACCCTGCCTGTTACCATGCGCTGCACTATCCACAATTTAAAGGTGAAGCCTGAAATTGCGGGTTTTGTTGTGCCATTGGGGGCAACGGTGAATATGGATGGCACCGCGCTGTATGAGGCAATCGCGGCATTGTTCATCGCTAATTTAGTCGGTGTTGAACTTACTTTTGCACAGCAGCTGATAGTATTTTTTACGGCGATGATTGCAGCTATCGGCGCACCGGGTATTCCAAGTGCAGGCATGGTGACCATGGTCATGGTGTTGCAATCGGTTGGCCTTCCCGCCGAGGCCATCGCAATCCTGCTGCCGATAGACAGGCTGCTGGATACGCTGCGTACCACGGTGAATGTACAGGGTGATATGGTGGGCAGCCTGGTTGTGCAGAAACTGGCAGGCCAAGCCAGATAGACCAGCAGATGGCAGTTTTGTCTTTTCGTTTGGCAGCGGTTGCGGATTCAGCCGAGATTGCAGCGCTGGTGAATGCATCTTATCGCGGCGAGACCAGCCGCCAGGGCTGGACTACTGAAGCCGACCTGCTCGATGGCCTGCGCGTCAATGCCGGCGATTTGCAGCGCCTGATACAGCCGGGACAGGATGCCATAGCCAGCACCATCCTGCTATGCATGATCGGCGGTGAGATTGTTGCCACGGTTTGCCTGGAAAAAATAGCAGATGCCGCGCATATCGGCATGTTTGCAGTTAACCCGGCCATGCAGGGTTACGGCATAGGCAAGCAGTTGCTGGCATATGCTGAAAGCTATGCCCGGCAGCATTGGGTCGTGGAAAGATTTCTGATGCACGTCATAAGCGTGCGGCATGAGCTGATCGCTTTTTACGAGCGGCGCGGCTATCGCAGAACAGGTGTCCTTGAGCCGTTTCCGGTGAATCCGGAAATGTGGCAGCCTAAATTGGCAGCCCTGCAGCTGGAGACGCTAGAAAAAATCATTTGATGCTCTACTGCGCTGACAGGCACGGCTTTGTTGATGCTGGGGGCTGCCGTGATTGCCCGACATCAATAAACCTACTTCTTAAACGGGAGCCATTGATATGACTCCCATTTTTTTAATCCATGCATCACCAGTGAATACGCTGCCGGCACTACAACCAGTGTCAGCAGCGTAGATGAAACCATGCCGCCGATAATCGCTACAGATAAGGGTTTGTTGGTTTCAGACCCGGCACCCAAGCCCATGGCTGCCGGTAACAGCGCAAGAATAATCGTGAGTGAAGTCATCACCACCGGGCGCAGGCGAATCGGGCAGGCTTCTTTCAATGCATCGTTGATATCAACCCCTTTGTCACGCAGCTGGTTGGTGAGGTCTACCAGCAGAATCGAGTTCTTGGCTACCAGGCCAATCAGCAGTACCAGGCCAATCATGGAGTACATATTCAGCGTGTCGCCGGAAATCAGCAGGGCAATCAGGCCGCCGATAATTGCCAGCGGCTGTGCCAGCATAATGATGAACGGCTGTATGAAAGAATTGAACTGGCTGGCAAGCACCATGTACAGCAGCACGAAAGCCAGCAGGAACACGAACTGGATATTTTTGAAGGTCTTGCCAAACTCTTCGGCCTGGCCTGTCAGCTTGACGTTGTACTCTGCCGGCACTATTTTTGCCGCAGTGGATTTCACCAGATTCACCGCTTCGCCCAGCGGCATGCCGGGGTTGGCGTAAAAGTTGGCCGCATATTGCAGGTCGTAGCGGCCGATAACGGCAGCGCCCAGTTCCGGCTTGAATTCTGCTACTGCATCAAGGCGCACCAGCTGCCCATTCGAGCTGCGCAGGAATATCTTGCGCATGTCAGCCACATTTTTCAGGTCTGCTTCGGAGGCTTTGAGGCGAATGTCATAGCGCTGCCCATCGCCGGGTTCATCGTTGTATTTGGCAACGTTAAGCCCGCCTGCATACAGGCTGATGGCTGTAGCAATGTCGGTAGCGTTCAGCCCCATAGTGGCTGCCCTGGCGCGGTCAATCTGCACGTTGAGCTGCGGCAGGTCGAGCTGCACATCCAGGTCAACCTTGCCCATGTCAGCGTTATTGCCTAGTGCCTGCTGTAAGAGTTTTGCAAGGCGGCCGACTTCCTGCAGGTTGGTGCCGGTAAGGTTGAACTGCAGTTTCTCTGAGCGCTGGCCGCGCACCACGGATGCCGGCGATGGCAGGGCACGTACCCCGGGGATGGTATCCAGCTCTTTTTTAAGCTGCTTGATGAGGGTCTGCTGGCTCTTTTTACGTTCTTCTTTCGGTTTCAAGCGCACATTGACGTTGCCCTGGTTCACCTGCCCGCGAGAGCCGGAGCCTATGGTAGAGAAGAAGCTGGCCACTTCATCCTTATGGCTGGCAAGCACTGCCTCAACCGCTTGCAGGCGTGAGTCGGTGTATTCCAGCGTTGAGCCCAAGGGGGTTTTAATAGTGATGCTAAAACTGCTTTCATCCGATTCCGGGATAAAGTCTTTCTCAACGTATTTGAATGACAGGTAGCCGCTGACAACAACAAAAACAACCGTAATCAGCATCACCAGGCCGCGATGCTTCAGTGAAGTATGCAGCAGCCTGATATAAGCTTTATCCAGACTGCCCAGCACTTTGCCTATGAACGTGTAAATGCTGTTTTCTTTGTGGCCTACAGACAGGTAGCGTGAGCATAGCATCGGTGTCAGCGTCAATGAAACGAATAGTGAAGCCAGCACGCCAAAGGTCACCACGATGCCGAATGAGTTAAAGAACTTGCCGACCATGCCATCCATAAAAATGACCGGTGCAAAGATACATACCAGTGAAAGTGATGCGGCCGTTACCGAAAATGTCACTTCACGTGAGCCGTTAAGTGCTGCGCTCACAGGGTTGGGGTCTATATGCTCGCGGTGGCGGTAAATGTTCTCCAGCACCACAATTGCGTCATCCACCACCACACCGATTAGCAGCAATAGTGCCAGCAGCGTCATTGAGTTGAAAGTGAAGCCGGAAAAATACATCACGGCAATTGCCGCCAGGAGCGATACCGGAATCGCCGTGGCTACAATCAGGGTAGAGCGCAGCGAACGCAGGAATATAAATACAATCAGCGCGGCGAGCAGCGTGCCTTCAACCAGGTGTTCTTTTAATGAGGCGACTAATTGATTGATGAAAATAGAGTCGTTGGTGGAAATTTCCAGTTCCATGCCGGGTGGCAGGTTAGGGCGTATGTCTTGCTCAAGCCTGCGCTCTACCTCCTGGATAATCGCAACCGTATTGGCGTTTGCAATCTTGACCATGCCTAAGCCTACGGTCGGCTTGCCGTTATAGCGCGCTATCTGGCGGTTGTCGGTGATGCTGTCTTCAATGGTGGCGACATCTTTCAGCCTGATTGGCACACCGGTATTGCTGGCAATTACCAGTTCAGCCAGGTCTTTGATATGGTGGAATTCCAGGTCCAGTTTCAATAGCTGTTCAGATTGTTTGCTGACCAGAAAACCGCCCGGCAATTGTATGTGTTCACGGTTAAAGGCGGCAATCAGGTCATTGGCCGTGAGTTTGTAGGCGGCCATGCGTTCCGGCTGAATGTTGACGCGGATAACGCGGTCACGGCGGCCGCCCAGCGTGACTTCACCCACGCCGTTAATGGTTTCAAATTTCTTTTTCAGTACGTTGTTAGCATACAGGTTCAGCTGCTGTATGGTGCGGTCACCGCTCAGTGCCAGCCATATCACGGCAGAGGCATTGGTATCGACCTTCTGCACCACAGGCGGGTCGGTATCATCCGGCAGGCGGCGCAGAATCTGGCTCACCTTGGCCTGCACTTCGTTGTAGGCAACGTCGATATTCTTATCAAGCGAGAAGGTAATGGTGATGGTAGATACGCCGGGTGAAGAGGTCGACTGAATATGCTCAATACCCGGCGTGGTGTTGATTGCCGATTCAATAATGCCGGTGATGCTGGTATCGACCACATCAGGGTTGGCGCCGCGCAGCGTGGTGTTGACCACGATAATGGGGAAATCGATTGCCGGTATGCGGTCAACCCCGATACGCTGATAAGAAATGATACCGAATAAAACAATTACACCTGAAAGCATCCAGGCAAGAACGTGGCGTTTAATCGAGAGTTCGGGCAGCGTCATGAGGTATTCTTTTTAGTGAGCTATATATCTGATTTTTATTGTTTGCAGTGCTTATGGTTTTGCGGCACTGTCTGCTGGCGCGTGGTTTGCTGGCATATGTTCTGCCGCTATCTTTACCGGCGCCTTGTCTGTAAGGAAACCTGCGCCATCCACAATCACGGTGTCATTGGCTTGCAGCCCTTCCAGAATCTCAACCTGGCCATTCTGCCGCATGCCTGTTTTTACAATGGTTTGCTGCGCCTTGCCATCTATCAGCTTGTACACCACTTCGCCGGCAGGCCTTAACACGATGCTTTGCTCCGGGATCATCAGCGCTGCTGCTTTTTCACCCAGTACTACAGTGCCGGTGACGCTGGCACCCGGCTGCCATTCAGATTCATCCAGTATGTCTGCAATCACGTCCACACTGCGGTTGCTTTCTGTAATCATGGGTTTTAATTCGCGAATCACAGACTCTACAGCCTTGGCACTGGTTGGCGTAATCAAGCGTACTTTCATGCCAGGCTTCAGTTGGTGGCTGATGCGCTCAGGGAAAGGAATGTGGGCACGCAGGCGTTTGTTGGAAATAATCTGCACGATAGGGTCGCCTACCTTGACGAATTCGCCGGTATCAACGATTTTTTTCTCGACCACACCATCGGTTGGCGCATAAATCGTGGTTTTGCTGCTGCTGTGGTTAATGGTATCTACCCTGGCCTTGGCGCCAGCCAGTTGTTCCTTAAGTACATTCTGCTGGGCAAGGTCGCTATCCACCGCATTCTGCGAGATGAATTTCTTGTTGACCAGTGCTTGGCTACGTTCAACGGTTTTAATCTGGTTATTCAAAAGGGCTTCAATACGGGCAACTTCTGCCAGTGCCTCGTTGCGCTGCAAGCCAAAATCTGTAGCATCCAGCGTAGCGATGAGCTGGCCCTGTTTGACCCGCTGGCCGGGGCTTACATGCACTTTTACTACACGGGCGGCGACTTCTGCTGCAATGGTGGGGTCAATCAGCCCTTCTAAAGAGCCGATGGCGGATTCAGTGATTTCAATCGGCGTGTTCTGTATCTGCGTCACCGTCACCAGCGTAGCTTTCGGTCCTTTCTTTGCGGCATCTTGCGAGTCAGCCGCTTTGTCTTTGGCGCCACATGCAGTTAACAAACTGAAAATAAAGCTAAGCAGGGTGATGTGAATGATTTTTTGCATAAATGATCGATAGATGTTCTTAGTATTTAAATACGGTTTTATTAAAGCTCAGCTTGCTATCTTTTTCCAGTCAAAATAAGGCCCTGGGTCAGTCTTGCGGCCGGGCGCGATGTCCGAGTGTCCTACAATAGCCTGAATCGGGTAGGCTTTAGCAATGGCTGCTATCAAATGATTCAATGTCTGGTACTGTGCAGCCTCAAAACCTTCAAAATCACTGCCTTCAAGCTCAATTCCGACAGAGAAATCATTGCAACGTTCACGCCCCTGCCAGTTTGATACCCCGGCATGCCAGGCGCGGTTCAGGCATGAAACGAATTGTAACAGCGAGCCATCGCGCCGAATCAGGAAATGCGCAGAAACCTTGAAGCTATGGATTTCAGCATAATATGGATGCTCATCCGGGTTAAGTTGATTGGTAAATAGCTCGATGATGCCGTTGCCGCCATACTGGCCGGGCGGCAGGCTGATATTGTGAATCACGATCAAGCTGATTTCAGGCGCGCTTCCCAGGCTTGGCTCTGTACCGGGCTGAACCTGAGGGCGGTCATCAAAATTGGGTGATGCAATGAATTGTGCCCCCTCTGCAAATCCGGCAGCGTCAATGTTGTAGGTTGTCATGGCCTGAGCAAGTCGATAATTTACGACATTATCGCGCAAGATTTTGTTTAACAGTGAAATTTACATTTATCAGAAGTACAAAAATAATTAAGGCTCAAACGGCCTTAATTCATTAAACATTAAGCCCTGATTGAAAATTTAAACTGTATTTCAGTTTAAAATGTCGGCACTAGAGAATTTGTGTTTAAACAAGGGAAAACCAGAATGGTATTTTTAGAATTGTTAGCGATGCTGGTTGTGATACTGATTGCAGCCGAAGTGTTTACCAATGCGCTTGAGCATCTGGGTGAAAAACTCAAAATATCGGAAGGTGTTACCGGTTCTTTATTTGCAGCAATAGGCACCGCGCTGCCGGAAACATCAGTGCCGCTGCTGGCACTGCTGGCAGGTACGCAGAACGCTGCCACCAATGAAGAAATCGGCGTCGGTGCCATTTTGGGTGCGCCTTTGATGCTGGCTACGCTGTCTATCTCATTGATGGCGATTTCGGTATGGAAGCGTCGCGGCACACAGGGCCATTTAAGGCCAGAGCGTACCGGCCTGTCACGTGACCTTAATTTTTTCATCGTTGCTTTCAGTTTTGCGGCCGTTGCCATGTTTGTGCCGCATACTTTAATCGTAGTGCGCTATGCCTTGGGCTTCACTATGGTGATGATCTATTTCGTTTATGTGATGATGACGATCAACGCTTCAAAAGCGCTGGTTGAAGAAGGCCATGCCACAGAAGCCGGCGGCGACATGTTCTTATGCAAAGTTGGCTTGCCTAACAATATGTTTGTCATCGTGGTGCAGCTGCTGCTGGGTCTGGGCCTGCTGGTAGGCGGTGCCAAAGGTTTTATCAACGGCGTTGAAGAAGCCTCGCATTTATTAGGCATATCTGCCTTGCTGCTGTCTTTGCTGATTATTCCTATTGCAACCGAGCTGCCGGAAAAAGTGAACAGTATTTTATGGATACGCAAAGGCAAAGATACTTTGGCTTTTGGCAATATCACAGGCGCGATGGTTTTTCAGGGTACGCTGCTGCCTGCTATCGGTATCATGCTCACGCCATGGGAGCCGCGCCACGAGGTGCTGCTAGGTATTGTGATGACATTGATTGCGGCACTATGGCTCAGGTACCTGGTTGCAAAAGGTGGCCTCAGGGTCTGGCATTTGCTATTGAACGGTGCTTTGTATGTGACTTACCTGGTGCTGGTACTGCATTAGATTTACCCTGCTGCAGTGCTATTGCGGCTCGCTGTCATTTTCCAGGTCTGTGTCTTCTTCTTTAGCCAGGCCTAGTTTAGCGAGCCGATAGCGTAACGTTCTGAACGTTACCCCCAGCAGTTTTGCTGCGGCAGTCTTGTTGTTGTTGGTCTTGTTGAGTGCCTGGATAATGGCATTTTTCTCAACATTCTCAAGGTAATCAGTCAGGTTTAATTCATCTGGCTGGTCAAGATTAAATTTGACCCCTGCATTTCTGGTGGCCGGTTTGTTTTCAATCAGCAGGTCATCCATTGTAATGCTCTGGCCATCGCACAGCGCCAGTGCACGTTCCAGCATGTTTTCAAGTTCACGCACATTACCCGGAAAAGGTAGTGACGAGATATATTTCAGTGCTTCATCGCTGATGTCCGGTGCATCAATCTGCTGATTTATACAGAGTTTTGATAACAGCAGTTTTGCCATCAGCGCTATGTCGCATGGCCGCTCACGCAAGGATGGCATTTTGAGCTGTATGACATTCAGCCGGTAGTAAAGGTCCTGCCTGAACAGGCCCTGGTCCATCATCTCGGCAAGATTTTTATGCGTCGCACTGATGATGCGCACATCTACAGCCTCTTCACTCGTACTGCCCACCATGCGCACTTTTTTTTCCTGAATCGCACGCAGTAATTTTACCTGCATATGCAGCGGCAGGTCTGCCACTTCGTCTAAAAACAGCGTGCCGCCATTTGCAGCCTGAAACATCCCTTCTTTATCCTGGCCGGCACCGGTAAATGCGCCTTTCTTGTAACCGAAGAACTCGCTTTCCATCAGGTTTTCGGGAATCGCGCCGCAGTTAACGGCAATAAAAGCGCCATCGGCGCGTGAGCTGTTCTGGTGTATGAGTTTAGCCGCCAGTTCCTTGCCGCTGCCGGACTCGCCGCTGATGTAAACAGGTGCCTGGCTGCGTGCAAGTTTGGTAATCATGGTACGTACATACTGAATCTGGTCGGAATCACCAATCAGCTCAAGGGTGTTATGTTTGGCGTCATTTGCCTTGGTGCTGAGTTTGAGCGCAAACTCAACTACCGGACGCAATTGTTTTAATGAAATCGGTTTGGTCAGGTAGTCAAAAGCGCCGGCTTTAAGCGCACAAACTGCATTGTCGGCACTCGCATGTGCGGTAATGACGGCTACAGGCAGGCCGGTATGGAATTCATTGATGTACTGCAGCAGGTCCAGCCCGGTTCCATCCGGCATTTGCATGTCGGTCAGGCAAAGCGCGTAAGGGCGTATTTTCAAGAGGGCTTTGGCTTCTTCAATGCAGCATGCGCTATAGGTTTCAATGTCCATACGCTCCAGCGTCATGACCAATAGTTCACGGATGTCGGCTTCGTCATCAACGATCAGGCAGGTTAATTTTTCAGACATGCTTTGCTATTGCCTTTAACTGATATTTTTTAATTGAAGAATAAAAGCACTGCCTTGTTCGAGTGCATGGTAGTTCACACTTGAGCCATTGGCCTCAGCCAGCTCGCGCGAAATGTAAAGCCCCAGGCCATTTCCTGTAGTTTTTGTTGTGTAAAACGGCTCAAATAACTTGCTGCGGTCTTTTTCTGCAACCCCTGCACCATCATCTAAGACTTCGATATTCAGCCCCGATTTGAGATGTGCTGTGCTGTGCAGGGTTTCTCTGCAAACTAGAACCAGGCTACCGGCTTTTTTCTGGCTATGTTCCCAGCCATTCTTGCACAGATTCCATAATATTTGCATAAGATGACGCTCATCAAAGGTAATGGCCTGCTGCTGAGGACAGAGCCTGAGCTCAAAATGTGTGGGCAGAATTCTTTCAACTGCACAGAATTGCGCATGAAAGTCTGCAAGAAAATCATTTAGTGTGATTTTCTCCTGTAATGTTCGGTCGCGGCGGTTCAGTTCCAGCACATCTTTAATGATCTGGCTGATGCGCTGGGTGTTGTCGGCGATAATCTGTAGAATGCGTGAATTTGCTTCTGAAACATTTTCGTCCTCCTGCAGGAGCTGGTTGGCATGGCTGATGGCACTTAATGGGTTGCGAATCTCATGTGCGATATTTGCCGTTAACCTGCCTAATGCGGCAAGCTTGGCCTGCTGCGCCGCAGATTGAATCTGGCTCCAGTCGCGAATGAAAATCACAGCACCGAGCTGGCGATTTAAATGGTTAATCGGCTCAAAGCGGAGGTTCAGCTCACGATTATTTGCAGAGATGATTAATTCATTATCGGAGTTACCGTTTGTGATCCAGTTCTGCAATGCTGAGGCAATAGCTGGTGCGTTATCCTTAAGGGCCAGGGCTGTCTTGCTGTTCGTGGGTAGTGATAGCAAAAGGTTTGCATGGAAGTTATGGTGGCGAATGCTCAGGTTCTGATCTACAACAATGACGCCATCCTGCATTTCTTGCGTAATCAGTTCGTTTACCTGAGCCAGGTTCTCAAGGTCGACCCCGCGCGCAGAAGCCAATGCCTCGCTTTGCAATATGCGTTTAGCCAGCGTATATGCCAGCCATGCAGTAGCAAAACAGCTTAAACTCAACATCACCGGCTGTGTGTAAGTTGAAGCTGCCAAGCCCCGCTCGGTAATGTCATAACTTTGTTCCAGCAAGAGCCCGATGGTGGCGATGGCAGCATAAAACAGTGCTAGCCGGCCGTCACTCACCAGGCTTGCTGTCACAATGGTGATGATAAGCAGCAACCCCAGGCCGCTCTGTATGCCGCCTGCAACGTGCATCATCATGACAATGAATAAAATATCAATGACAATTTGTACCGGGTGAAAGAAGACGACCGCTGAAGATTTAAGCGGGGTGATAATCAGCAGCGTTACGCTGAAAAGGGCGTATGCGAGAGCAAGGCTAAAGAATAATGACGCACTTTCTTTATCGAGCTGATAGGTTCTGTCCAGATAGACATAAAAAAAGATAAAAATCAGGCTTAGGATAAAACGAAAAACATTGATAACTCTTACGGCACGTGCCTGTAGTGATAAATCATTCTGCAATGCGAAGTTTTTATTGAAATTAACACTGGAATAAAAGTTGGAAAAGCTCATTTGTTTTCGATATGCGCTTTAGAACAATAAAATTTTCCATTTACCAGAAAAGCTTCTGATCTTGGCACATGGACTTGGCAGGTACTGCATTGCACCATATTCTCAGCCTCGACATTGTCAGGCTTGTTATTGCGGTTCGGGTTAAAGCTTCGCTTTAAAATGTAAACAGCCAGCCAAACGACCAAGCCTAAAAAAATCAGTTTCCACATGCCGGTTTACTCGCATCATTAACAGGTTAAGATTGTAACCAAGCTTAGGCTTAGTGCAAAATATAAACCTGATATACTCTGCTTTCAATCATCGTATCCGACTCGAGTCTATGCGGAACGGATTGTGTAATTGGGCCAGGCGCGAAAATTTGGCAGTTGCAAAATGCTGATGATGCGCGGTTTTGAATTGAGACAGCCATAAAGGTCAATGTAAATAGTAATCACTCTTTGAAATGGCAACTCCAAAAGAACTTTCAGATTTTTTAATAGCGGTAGAGCGTCGCGCTTTCAAGCAGACAGCCTACGCCGTGCGCGACGACCATGCCGCGCTTGATATTGTGCAGGACTCGATGATGAAGCTGGCTGAAAAGTATGGCGATCATCCGGCAGCGGAGTTTCCTATGCTGTTCCAGCGCATACTGCAAAACACCATGCGCGATTTTTGGCGCAGACAAAAAGTGCGCAATCTATGGACAACCTTGTTATCATCATTTGGCGGCAATGATGCTGATAATGATGATTACGATCCACTGGAAACCATAGATGTTGAGGATGACAGTGATGAACCGTCAGCGCAGCTTGCGCGCAGCCAGACAATCAAGCTCATTGAGCGCGCTTTGGAAAAGCTGCCCGCCCGTCAACGAGAAGCCTTTGTTTTGCGTTACTGGGAAGAGATGGATGTAGCGGAAACAGCTAAAATTATGGGCTGCTCGGATGGCAGTGTGAAAACACATTGTTCACGAGCGGTTCATGCCTTGGCGGCAGAGTTAAGAAAACAAGGGTTGGATAAGCTGGGTTTATCAAATGCCATATTCAATAAGTAGTGATACGGTCACAGAGGTGGTTGGTGAATATGTATAAGAAAAACATGGAAAATGAGAAAAATATCAATTTGATGGATAATCAGGTGATTTCCGGCATTGAGGTCGAAGGGCAGATTGCGCACAATATCGTCGAACTGCTCAACAGCCGTGCGCAGAATCTTTCTGAGGCTCAAGCGCAGTGTTTATCAGCTGCGCGCAGTCAGGCTGTCAATCATCTGGCTAAGCGCCAATTGGCATTGGCGGCTGATGGCAGTATCAGTCGCAATGGCAATGCCTTGCGCTGGTTTGGCCACCATGTCGGACATTACTTTGAACAGCACCGTTTGATGTCGGCTGGTTTGGTAGTCTTAACAATGCTGCTTACTTTTGTTGCGGTGCAGCAATTGGGTGGCAGCAGTAATCTGGAAAATAGTGATGCGTTCCTGCTGGCGTCTGACCTGCCACCAGAAGCTTATGCAGATAAGGGATTTGATACATGGTTAGATACCAACTGATTTTTAAAACTCTGGCACTGCTGGTAGTGCTGTTTTGCAATAGTTTTGCAATGGCCGATGAAGAAAACGTCACGTGGGCGCAATTAACTGAACATCAACAACAAGTGTTGAATCCTTTAGCTTCAGAGTGGGATACCCTACGCCCCTGGCAGCGTGAAAAAATGCTGGATATCGCACGCGATTATCCAAAAATGAGTCCTGCCAAACAAGTGCTGGTAAAGAAGCGCCTCACGAACTGGAGCCGGATGACACCTTATGAGCGTGAGAATGCCAGAAAGCGGCATCAGCAGTTTCAGGCGTTGCCGGCAGATAAAAAGAATGAATTGCGCAAAAGATGGCATGAATACCAGAATTTGCCGGAGTCTGAGCGTGCCAGATTAAGGGCCGAATCTCCTGATACATATAAAGATGCTGATTTAGAGTAGCTGGCTGATTTTAATGCAGGCTGCCTTGTTTAATGCATGCTTTTAGGGTTTATGTGTGAATAATAATGAATTGAAAACTACAGCCCCGGGTTTATTTAAACTTGGGGCTTGTCTTGTGTACGAGTCACTTACGGTAATTGCACTCAGTTTTGTCTTGACCGGTGTCTTTTTATGGCTTGCCGGCGATGCCAGCCATGGAGCCAAACGCCTGGTGATGCAATTGTTCTTGTGGCTGGGCATCGGCGCGTACTTTATAAGGTGTTGGCTTAAGAGCGGGCAGACCTTGGCGATGCAGGCCTGGCGCTTGCAGTTGCTGGATAATAACAACCAAGCGCTTGATGTGAAGGTGGCTGTCGTCAGGTACATTCTGGCTACTCTGAGCCTCATGCTGCTGGGCCTGGGTTTTTTATGGGCGATTGTAGACAGGGATCGCTTGTTCCTGCATGACCGATTGTTGAAAACCAAAATAGTCATGCGCCAGCAGTAATCCCGGCAGGCCGGTTCGGCTCCTGCTATCTCCGGTCTATGTAATAGAGCATGCCCAGGCCGGCCATTAAAAATAGCACGGTAGGCATCACAGCGCTGAATAATGGCGCCCAGTCATTTAGCAAGCCTAAATGCCCGAATGTTCTGTTAAGTATCTGGTACAGCACACCCAGCATAATCCCGATGAAAATTTTTGTACTTGCCCCTGTTGCGCGCTGTTGTATGAACGCAAAAGGCAGTGCCAGGATGATCATTACCAGGCAGGCAACCGGATAGATCAATTTAGACCACAGCGCCATCTTGTAGCGCGTGGTTTTCTGTTTGTTGATCGTCAGGTGTTTGATGTAGGAATATAAATTCCATGCAGACATTTTTTCCGGCAATACCAGCAGCACGTTCAGCAGTTCTGGGCGTATCAATGAGTGCCAGGTCGCCGTATCCAGATGTTTTACTTGATTGGTATCTTTATCAAAATGAGTTTGCGTGACGTTCTTGAGCGTCCAGTGGTCTTCTGTAAATTGCCCGTTCTTGGCGCTGCTGCTGGTGCGCAGCCTGAATTGCTGATCGAATTCGTAAATGTTGACATTTAGCAGCGTCGAATCTACCAGCACTTCTTCCACATTCACAAAACTGTTGCCGTCTTTAACCCAAAGGCCTGATTTGAAATCCTGCACGATGACCGAGTCAGTGGCTTTTATGCGCATGCGCTGCGCCATTTTCTCGCTTAGCGGGGTGATGAGTTCGCCAATAAAGAAAGTAATCAGCGCAAATATCAGGCCGATTCTTAATAATGAAAGTGTAATGTTGGTGAGTGAAATGCCGCTAACCCGCAGAATTATAAGCTCGGAGTGCCGTGCGAACTGGCCCAAGCTATACATGCAGCCTACAAGCACCGCTACCGGCATGATTTCATAAACATGGCCAGGGGCGCTGAGCAATACAAACAGTAAGACTTTGCCTAATCCGTAGCTTCCGCGGCCGAGGTTTTCAAGTTCCTGAATCAAATCAAAGAACGAGAACATGGCAATTAGCGCCAGCGTAATGAGCAGCACATTGGCCGTGATTTCTTTAAGCAGATAGCGGGTGAGAATTTTCATGATAATTGGTGCTATTGCTTACGGCGAATATTGAGCCATGAGGTTGAAAAAATCCCGGTGATAGATTCCGGCAGAATCGGCAGCTGGAATGTGCGGCGGTAAAACATGTAAATGGTCAGCGCCAGAAACAGCAGGTGAACTGGCCATAAGCCTATCATCGGGTTGATTCTGCCTTGGGCAATCCATGCCTGCATGATGCTTAACAGATTGTTATAGATGATGTAGATGATGATAGCCATGATGAAATTTGCAGAGCGCCCTGCACGTGGGTCCAGTGCGCTTAAGGGGATTGCAAGCAACGATAATATCATTGCCGAAATGGGGATGGCGAAACGCCATTGCAGTTCAGCGTTATGTGCCAGGTCGCTGCTCGCCAGCAGTTCACGGCTTGATTTTGACTGCGTGCTAGGCGGCTCTTGTTTAGCCTCCTTTGCTTCTACACGTATGGCGTATTTTTCAAATTGTGTAGTAGAGAACTCCGCTGTTCCCGGTGTGCCTTGGTAACGCCTGCCATTTTCCATCAGTACAAAATGGTCGCCATTTTTCTCAACATAGCGGCTGCCCTGTGCGGCAACGATGATGCCCAGCTTTTGATGCTGCATGGACTGAACGAAAATATTTTTAACAATATTGCCTAGTTCGTCGAAGCTTTCTATAAAGAACACGCGTTCGCCGTTGCTGGCTTCCTTGAAAACACCTGGGCTGATTGATGCGAGGTCATCACGGCTTTCAAGCTGGGTTCTGTAGGATTCGCCTTTGTTGGTAGCCCATGGCATCACAAACAGGCTCAGTATGGATATGAAAACGATAACCGGGACAATAAAGCCAAGTACTGGTCGAATCCAGCTGGTCATGCTCAGGCCGCCGCTAAACCAGATCACCATTTCCGAGTCTCGGTACCAGCGTGAGAGCGTCATCAGCACTGCCAGAAATAAGGTTAAGGAAAGTATCATGGGGAGGAACTTAACCATGGTAAACCCTAACATAGTAGTGATGGCATCGTTAGGAAGCACGCCCCTGGATGCCAGGCGGATGTAGATGCCTGCGCGCTGCGCGATGACAATACCCAGCAGAATGAGGAATGCGCCTGCAGCGGTAGAGATAAGTTCTTGTTTTAGAGAGCGCCTGAAGAGCATAGGTTATATTTACGACTATGAATTACGTGTAAAACACGAGATAATTTACTTTAAATTTTAAAATCGGCACTGATACTGTCCGGCTTATATTTACGGTGCTTTTGTACCGTCTGCGGCAGGTTTTCACATTATTTAAGTTTACTAACAGAATTACAACAAAATTAAGGATGTAACCAGATGGAATTTAGCATAAAAACGAGCAGCGCGGAAAAACAGCATCATAATTGTGTGATTGTTGGCGTGTATGAGTCACAAAAATTATCAGATGCGGCAAAAACAATCGATGAGCTCTCAGCTGGCTATCTTGCTGCCATTCTTAAGCGTGGTGATATGGATGGTAAACCAGACGCGACTTTAATGCTGCACAATGTACCCGGCATGCACAGTGACCGGGTTCTGCTGGTAGGCTTGGGCAAAGAGGGCGAATTTTCAGAGAAGCAATACAGCAAAGCAGTGCGTGCCTCTGTAAAGGCCGTTGCTGCTAGCGGTGCCAGTGAAGCGGTCACTTATCTTGCTGAGCTGCCGGTGAAAGATTTAAGTATCCGCCGCAGGGTGGCCTTGCTGGCAGAAGTAGCCTTGGATGCGACTTATCGCTTTAACGCGATTAAACGTAAAAAAGAGGCTAGTGAAGATCAGGATTCTAAAAAAACCATTAAAAGATTGACGATTCATATCTCGGAAGCCGCTCAAATCAAGGAAGCCGAAGCGGGTCTTGCCGATGGTAAAGCATTGGGTGCAGGTGTAAGCTTGACCAAAGATCTTGGCAACCTGCCGCCGAATGTCTGTACGCCAACCTATCTTGCAGAGCAGGCTCTGGAACTAGGCAAGGCATATGGTTTGAAAATTGAAGTTTTAGAGCGTGATGCACTTGAAAAGCTGGGCATGGGTTCGTTTTTAGCTGTAGCACAGGGCAGTGAGCAGCCGCCGAAACTTATCGTGTTGCAGCATTTAAAAGGTGCAGCTGAACAAAAGCCTGTAGTGCTGGTGGGTAAAGGCATTACTTTTGATACCGGCGGCATTTCACTGAAACCTGGTGCCGAGATGGATGAAATGAAATACGATATGTGCGGTGCAGCCAGTGTATTGGGCACATTCAGAACGATTGCCGAGATGGATTTGCCGTTAAATGTAATCGGTATCATCCCAACTTGTGAAAATATGCCGGATGGCCGCGCAACAAGGCCGGGTGATGTGCTCACCAGCATGTCTGGCCTGACGATTGAAGTTTTGAATACAGATGCAGAAGGCCGCTTGATTCTGTGTGATGCGCTGACTTACGCCGAACGTTTTGAGCCAAGTGCCTTGGTGGATATTGCAACCTTGACCGGTGCTTGCGTGATTGCACTGGGGCACCATGCAACCGGGCTGTTCAGCAATAATGATGACTTGGCGAAAGAACTGCTGCAGGCAGGCGAGAAAGCGCTGGACCGCGCATGGCATATGCCGTTGTGGGATGATTACCAGCCTCAGCTTGATAGCAATTTTGCAGATATGGGCAATATCGGCGGCCGTGCGGCCGGCAGTATTACCGCAGCATGTTTCTTGTCCAGATTTACCAAGAAATATGAATGGGCGCATCTGGATATCGCAGGCACCGCCTGGAAATCCGGCAAGGAAAAAGGCGGTACAGGCCGCCCTGTTCCATTGCTTACCAGGTTTTTGGTGGGCAGGTCACAGCAGGCAAACAGCTGATAGCAGCCTATGACGCGCGTAGAGTTTTATTTCAATGTGCCTGACAAGCTCGCCAAAGTGGCTGAGCTTTGCGATAAGGCTGTGGCCAAGGGGCGCCAGTTGACTGTTTTTACGCAAGATGAAGTTATGAATAGCCAGTTGCAGCAAATACTCTGGCAGCATTCAGCTGCCAGTTTTCTGCCAAGTGCACAGCCCGGGCATGCTACAAGCGCGCAGGTACCCATCATTCTTGATAAAGATGGCAGCGATTTGATTCAGGATGACATTCTGATCAATTTAAAAAGCGGGCATCCGCCGTTTTTCAGTCGTTTCAGGTATCTGGTAGAGCTGGTAGGGAACGATGAGGCTGATAAAGTAGCGGCTAGAATGCGTTACAAGTTCTATCGTGACCGTGGCTATCAGGTAAAATCTACCGATGCCGCTACGGCTTGATTGCGGTATTTAACATCAGGGAGTACATATAATATGCGAGCATACCATGCGTGAAGATGACGACATTCCATTGCTAACAGAAGTGCATGCATCGCCGGTGCAGGCTGTTGCTGCATCGCTTACTATCACCCCTGAACTGGTTGCCGAGGTTGCGGCGCAAATCAAACCGAAGCTGATTGATGAAATTGAAAAATCGGTTACGCAGAAAGTCAAACTTGAAATGAGGCAGGAGCTGCTGGATCACCTGTTGAGCGAATCGGCAAATATCCAGAAAGCCAATCAGGCTTATATTTCAAGTGCGCTTACACAGCAATATGACCAGCAGGTTGACCAGATAGCCCGTCAGCAGCAGGATGCAGAATCTGCCTTGAAGCAGCATATCGGCGATAACCTGGCCAGTTTGCAGAAAGATGTGCTGGAGAATGCGCTGACGCTGATGGATAAAACCAGGGCTGATCTGGCAACTGAAATTCCTAAAATGATGCATATTAATGCAGATATCATCAAATCTGATTTAGAACAGAGTGTCAGCCAGCTGCAGGCACAGGCGTCGGACGATGTGCAGGACAGGCTTACTGCCGCGCTGCCGCAACTGCAGCAGACCCTGGTTGAGCAGTTGCAGGTAACACTGGCTGATCTCGAAAATGCTGTGGTTGCAAATGCAACGCAGGCATTGCAGGCCCAAATCGCCAGCATGCGTGAAGACATACTGGCCGAGCATAAGGCAAACCTGGCGCAGGAACTGGCTATGGTCTACAAAGGCCTGACGCAACATACACAGGAAGAGCTGAGCATGTATCTGGATGCATTGCAGATACAGTCTCAGCAGCAGTTGCAGCAGAAGCTGGGTGATACGTTCCCTGCCTTGTATCAGGGCTTGTCCAATGAACTTAGTGCTACTCTGAGAGCTGATTTTGTAGCTTTGGCCGAAAATGCAAAAAATGAATTCATGCAGGCATTGAGTGCAGAGCTGCCGACAGTAGAGCAGGCTTTAGGTAATAAAGTGCATGAGATACTTGATGTGGAAGTGCCGCGCATTGAGCAGGCAATGACCGGAAATATCAAAGCCGAGATTGAAAAACTGGTTGAATCTGTACGGCTGGTGTTTTCTAAACCGCTCTAGCAGGCCTGCACTACACAAGCTAAGCGAGGCAGTTATGCTGCCTCATTAAACTCAGGCGTTATCCGTCAGCGCCTTGTAATCGGTGGCAGACAATAATTTTTTTTCCAAATCAGTTTCATTGGTTTTGAATCTGAATATCCAGGCTTTGTAAGGGTTGTCGTTGATTTGTTCCGGAGAATTGAGCAGTTCCTGGTTCACCTCGGTTACTTCGCCATCAACCAAAGCATGCAAGTCTGACCCGGTCTTCACTGATTCAACCAAGCCGCAAGGTTTGCCGGCTTCCAGCTTGCTACCGGCAAGCGGAGCTTCAATAAACACGATGTCGCCCAGTAAATCCTGGGCGTAATCAGTAATGCCGGCTTCCCAGTTGCCATCTGCGGTCGGTTTTGCCCATAGGTGTTGCTTGCTGTACAGGAGAGACTGCGGTATTTGCATGGTATTTGCCCAGTAATCATTGAATTTAATTTGAATAAAATTCTAACGTAAATTACCCTGTGCGCGATTTAATTTTTAATGATGTAATAAAAATTAAATTTATTAATGACAAACCTAAAGTTTTTATATAGTATTGAATCGTAACTGCATGAGATAGAACAGAATATGAAGAATATAGCCCGTAAATTTTTGCTTTTTTATATAAGCGCCATGCTTTGTGCGGTACCAATGGCCGCGGACGCTGCAAGCAAAAAGACGCACAAACAGGTTGCATCCAGCAGTAAATATAAAACCAGTAGCCGCAAGTTCACTCAGCGCATCCGCTACAGCAAACCGGTAATCGATACATATGATGGCAGTTCGCCGCCTAAACTTGCTTCTGCAAAGGCGCTGGTTATTAACCAGCAAACGGGTGAAGTGCTCTACGCAAAAAATACCAATATTCCAACACCAATTGCATCTGTCACTAAATTGATGACGGCAATGGTGATGCTCGATGCGCATCTGCCTATGGATGATCTGCTGTCAATCACAGATGAAGACGTTGATTATCTCAAAGGCACAAGCTCAAGATTAAGAGTCGGCACTACATTAACACGCGGTGAACTGTTGCAACTGGCGTTGATGGCTTCTGAAAACCGCGCTGCTTCGGCACTTGGTCGCTATTACCCAGGTGGCAAACCTGCATTTGTGCAAGCCATGAATTATAAGGCGCAGGTGCTGGGTATGCAGTCATCACGTTTCGTTGATTCAACCGGTCTGGATAGCAATAACCAGTCTACTGCAGAAGACTTGGCGAAGATGGTGAATGCTGCATACCATTACCCGGAAATTCGTCAGGTTACTACCTCGGCATCTCAGGAAATCACCTTGTATGGCCGCCAGAATTCACTGAACTTTGTAAATACCAATGCCTTGGTACGCGGCGGCAACTGGGTAATCGGCTTATCAAAAACCGGTTTCATCAATGAAGCAGGCCGCTGCCTGGTGATGCAAGCAGAGATTTCTGGCCAGCCCATGATTATTGTATTGCTGGATTCAGCCGGTAAAATGACCCGTATCGGTGATGCCAACCGCATTCGCAAATGGGTAGAGAATAACGATTCAAGTTCACTTGGCGAGCACGTTCACGGCTAATCGCTAATCGGGTTACAATATATAGATAATAAAAAAGCGGCTCTGAGCCGCTTTTTTATTATCTATACTTTGAGGCTGGTTACTTAGGAAATGCTAGTTGCTTAGGAAATGCTAGGTACTTATGAAGTATTAGTATGCTTGTGAATTATTCGGCTACAGTTTTCTTAGCGGTTGCTTTTTTGGCTGCCGGTTTTTTTGCTGTAGCTTTGGTTTTAG
>Ga0208392_1000103_pt1 | contig 20479 bp, 21 predicted proteins | sample LakWasMeta3_LOW4_2_FD_183855 | JGI IMG/M metagenome (GOLD analysis project Ga0208392, IMG submission 183855) | Freshwater sediment methanotrophic microbial communities from Lake Washington under simulated oxygen tension - Sediment Metagenome... | ecosystem: Environmental > Aquatic > Freshwater >... | reverse complement strand
GTTTCCGTTATTTTTTTGTCTAAATCGGATTGAAGGGTTATTGCCTTTTTGTCGTTGACGGCAATTTTGGACAAGTTGGTTTTTCTAAGAGAGTCCAGTTCGGCGGAAGCCAAATTATGTTTGGCAATTTTCTCCTTAAAAACAGGCCCTTTTCCTAATTTCATTGTGCCTTTTGTGCCTTCGGCTTCGGTAATATAAGTTTCATACAAGTCATTCACTTCTTTTTCCTTCTTCTCAATTTCAGCTTTCAGATTGTCAGTTTCAGCTTTGTTTTTGTCCAAATCGGATTTGAAATAATTGGCCACTTCTTTCTTGTTGTTCAAAGCCATTGCGTTTTTTTCTTTCAATAAAACGGTATTGATTTCTTTTTCGAAAATTTTAATTTCCAATGGTTTTGAAATCACGATGGCAATGATTATCGCCAAAACAATTCGCGGACTTGCCTGTAAAAATTCACTTCCAAAACTATCTCTTTTCCTAATTGTGGAAACTATGAATCTATCTAAATTGAAAATTAGCAAACCCCAAACCAGACCAAATCCCATAGCAACATAAGGATCGTCAAAAACGGTGAAAAGAGCATAAGAACTGGCGATGAAAGCCATTACTGCGGTGAAGAAAACGGTGGCGCCAATACCTACATATTTGGTTTGTTCGCCTTCGGAGCAACCCTCAAGTAAGGATTTATCGGCTCCGGAACAAAGGAGGAAGAACTGTTTTAACATAATGATTGATTTTGATTTGCTGCGCCTGTTCGCTGACGCTCGAGTGATTGATGTTGATTAGTAGTTATTTAACGTCATAAGTTACCGATTGTTGTGAATATTTTTGTTTCGTTTTTAAATAAAAAAAGCTGTCCATAATGAATGAACAGCTTTTTTGTCTTTGAATTAAAATTAACTATACCAGCGGAGCTCCTTCCATAATTTCAGCGTTGGCAAATGCTGAAAATTTGGCAAAATTAGCTTTGAATTTTTGTGCTAATTCAACCGCTTTTATATCGTATAAAGTGGGGTCTTCCCAAGTATTTCTTGGATTCAATATTTCACTTGGAACATTAGGACAAGATTGCGGTTTTGCAATTCCAAAAACACTGTCATTCACATAATCCACATTGTCTAATTCACCGTTTAAAGCAGCAGTAATCATTGCGCGAGTGTATTTCAGTTTCATTCTGCTTCCAATCCCATAAGGTCCGCCAGTCCAACCGGTGTTGATGAGCCAAACTTTTACATCGGCATCTTTCATTTTTTCGCTCAACATTTCGGCATATTTTGTCGGATGCAATGGCATAAATAGTACTCCAAAACAAGCCAAGAAGTTGGATTGAGGTTATTTATCCTCATCCTCTCCAGAGGAGAGGATGAGGATAAGATCATATAAATTATCCCAATGCCTGTTTTAAATCTTCGATTAAATCTTCGGCATCTTCAATACCAACGCTCAACCGAACCAAATCGTCAGTAATTCCAACTTCTTTTCTTTTGTCTTCCGGAATCGATGCGTGTGTCATCAAGGCTGGATGATTTGCCAAAGATTCCACTCCACCTAAAGATTCTGCCAAAGTGAATACTTTTAGTTTCTCCAAAAACCGAATGGAATCCTCTTTTTTACCCGAGACGAATGTAAAGGAAACCATTCCTCCAAAACCACTCATTTGTTTTTTGGCAATTTCGTGATACGGATGACTTGGCAACCCTGGAAAATAAACCGTTTTCACTTTTGGATGTTGGCTTAAAAAGGCAACCACTTTTTCTCCGTTTTCGCAATGTCTTTGCACTCTAAGATGTAATGTTTTTATTCCTCTTAAAACCAAGAAACTGTCCATTGGTCCCAATGTTGCGCCCGTGGCAAATTGTTGAAAATGCAATTGCTGACCCAAAGCTTCATCTTTTACAATCAAGGCTCCGGCAATAACATCAGAATGCCCGCCGAGATATTTGGTGGCCGAATGCATCACGATATCCGCTCCTAAATCCAAAGGTCTTTGTAAATATGGTGTTGCAAAAGTGTTATCGACAGCAAAAAGAATATTTTTCTCCTTGGTAATTTTGGCAATTCCCTGAATATCCGCCAATTTCATCAACGGATTTGTTGGAGTTTCTACCCAAACCAATTTAGTATTTTCGTTGATTAAAGATTGGAATTTATCCAAATCGTTCATATCAACAAAATGAAATTTTATTCCCGAATCCTTGTAAATACGGGTAAACATTCTATAGGTTCCACCATATAAATCGTCCATCGCGATGATTTCGTCCCCTGATTTGAAAGAGCGTAAAATACAATCCGTGACCGCCAATCCTGACGAAAAGGCCAAGGCACGAGTTCCGTTTTCGATGCTTGCCAATGCGTTTTCAAGTGCTGTTCTTGTAGGATTTGAAGCTCTGCTGTATTCATAATCCGGGTTTATTGGTTTTCCGGGACTTGTTTGGGCAAAGGTTGAAGTTTGATAAACAGGAGGCATAACAGCTCCTGTTGCTGGATCGTGGTGTTGCCCACCGTGTATGGTTTTAGTGTTGAATTTCATTTGGAATGTTTTTTTGCAAAGATAATTTTTTTTAAAGCTTCCAGCCTTTAAAAGGCTGGAAGCTTTATGATGACTTTTACAAAAACTTACGAATGCCCATCATAATCCCAATATGAAGTCCTTCGTGAAAATAGTTGAATGCCATTGCGTCTTCGGCACTTTTTAGCACAAAGCCTGTTGATGTTGGATATTCTCCGAAATTTTTGAAATTTTTATTGTCAAAATCTTCCTTGGTTTGGTCGATGGTTTTAAACAATAAAGACTTGATTTCGTCGACTTCGGCTTGAGTGACATTGTGTTCCGGCTTGGTCCCTTTTTTGTATTTTTCAACCATTTCATCCGAAATATTCATTGGCAAACCCGATAATTTATAAACCAGCATTTGTTGCACGACCACAATATGACCGATGTTCCAAATAAGATTATTGCTAAAGCCTTCGGGTATTTTGTTAAGTTCTTCCAGAGTATGTTTTTCTAAAAACTGAAACAGAATTTTTCTGCTCGTTCTGGTAATTTCGAATGTTTGATTCATTTTTTTAAATTTTTGATAAAAATAATCATTTTCCGTGTCAAATGATTTTTCTTTGCACAAAGAAATTGCAATTTAGATGAACAAAATATATTATCTCGCTTCCTGCGATACGTGTCGGAAAATTATAAAATCGTTGCCAAAAGGCCATAATTTGGCTTTTCACGACATCAAACAAAATCCTATTACCACTGAAGAATTGGAAGAAATGCACAGACTTTCCGGAAGTTATGAAGCGCTTTTCAGCAAAAAAGCAATTCTTTATAAAACTTTGAATTTAAAAAATAAATCCTTGACCGAAGCTGATTTCAAGAACTATATTCTGGAACATTACACTTTCCTGAGTCGTCCCGTTTTTATTATTGACGACAAGATTTACATTGGCAACAGCCAGCAAAATATGCTTCAGGTGATGAAAGTTCTCAATGGTTTGTAAAATCTCAGACTAAAACTGTCTCTCGACTGCGCTCAAGATGACAAGCTGACCACTGCAAACTTTTTCTTATCTTTGAACTCTTTTAGAAAATAATATGATACAATCAATGACCGGATTTGGCAAAGCCACTTTGCAATTGCCAACCAAAAAAATAACGGTAGAAGTAAAATCCCTGAACAGTAAAGGTTTGGATTTAAGCGTGCGAATGCCTTCGACTTATCGCGAAATGGAATTGGGTTTACGCAACCAAATCGCCTTGAAACTCGAAAGGGGAAAAGTAGATTTTTCTATTTTTATCGAAAGTACCGCCGAACAAACTTCCACGAAAGTCAATGTGCCAATCGTGAAAGCCTACATCAATCAATTGCGCGAAGTTTATGCTGATGCCGATGAAACTGAATTAATGAAAATGGCTGTCAGAATGCCCGACACAATGAAAACGGAACGGGAAGAAATCGACGAAAATGACTGGATTCAAATTCAAACCGTTATCGAAGAATCTTTGCAAAACATATTGAATTTTCGACAAGACGAAGGCGCATCTTTAGAGAAAGAATTCCAATTGCGCATTGGCAATATCCGTCAATATATGAACGACGCTTTGGCACTTGATCCAGAACGTGTTCAGGCCATAAAAGACCGTTTACAAACCGCAATTGCTGAACTGAAAGTCAACGTTGACGAAAACCGTTTTGAACAGGAATTGATTTATTACCTAGAAAAACTGGATATCACCGAAGAAAAAGTGCGTTTGACCAATCATCTCGATTATTTTCTGGAAACCATCAACGGAACGGAAGCCAACGGTAGAAAACTAGGTTTCATTACCCAAGAAATGGGACGCGAAATCAACACAATGGGTTCGAAAGCCAATCATTCGCAAATGCAAAAATTAGTCGTGATGATGAAGGACGAATTGGAAAAAATCAAGGAACAAGTTTTGAATGTGTTGTAGTTTTTAGCCACAGATTTCACAGATTCTCACAGATTAAAAAATCCTCATAATCATTTAATCTGTGGCAAAATTAAATTTAACAGATACTGAAATAAAAATTCAGCAAAAAAAAATGAAAAAAGGAAAATTAATAGTGTTTTCGGCGCCATCAGGATCAGGGAAAACCACCATCGTCAGGCATTTATTGGAAAAAGAAGACTTGAATTTAGAGTTTTCGATTTCGGCTGCAACACGGCCAGCGCGTGGCGAGGAAGTGAACGGAAAAGACTATTACTTTATGTCGTTGGATGAGTTTAAAAAACACATCAAAAACGAGGATTTTGTAGAATGGGAAGAAGTGTATCGCGATAATTTTTACGGAACCCTAAAAAGCGAAGTCGAACGCATCTGGGCGAAAGGGAAAAACGTGATTTTTGACATTGACGTTGCCGGAGGATTGCGAATCAAGCACAAATTCCCCGAAGAAACCCTGGCTGTTTTCGTAAAACCACCAAGTATCGACGAGTTGAAAATTCGCCTGAAAAAACGCTCTACCGAAAGTGATGACAAAATCAATATGCGCATTGCAAAAGCTTCGGTGGAACTGGCAACAGCCCCACAATTTGACAAAATTATCAAAAATTATGATTTGGAAACTGCCAAAGAAGATGCATATCAATTGGTAAAAGAGTTTTTAAAATAGGTGCTAGGTTTTGGGTCTGGGGTATTGGTGGCCCTAGAACCCAAAACCCAAAACCCAAAACCTAAATTATGAAAGTAGGATTGTATTTCGGGACATTCAACCCCATTCATATTGGGCACTTGATCATCGCAAACCACTTTGCGGAATATTCCGGTTTAGACCAAATTTGGATGGTCGTGACGCCGCACAATCCGTTGAAAAAAAAAGACACTTTGCTTGACGATTACCAACGCTTGCAATTGGTTTTCTTGGCTACGGAAGATTATCCAAAAATCAAACCTTCGGATATTGAATTCAAGTTGCCACAGCCCAATTATACCGTGAATACTTTGGTACATTTACAGGAAAAATACCCACAACATACCTTTTCGTTGATTATGGGCGAAGACAATTTGAAGTCGTTGCACAAATGGAAAAACTATGATGTGATTTTGCAAAACTATGAGATTTATGTGTATCCGAGACTCGAGACCAAAGGGCGAACTGGCGAAGCAATTTTATCGGAATTTGACACGAGCCTAAAAGGCAAACTGGCGAAGCAAAATTCTACCTATAAAAACAATCCAAAGATTCATCTCATTGAAGCACCTATTGTAGAAATTTCATCGACCTTTATTCGTGAAAACATCAAAAACAAGAAGAATATTCAACCGCTTTTACCTTCAAAAGTGTGGGAATATATCGACCATAACAATCTTTACAAAAAATAAAAAAGGCGCTCAAATTTAACCTTCAAGAACGCCTTTTTCAAAATACTAAAACAAAACTAACTAATTCAATCCTCTTACTAACCTATAAAAAACTATTTTTCAATAAATTACAACGTATAATAAAAATATATATTGTGCAGAAATAAATTTTTTTTAACTATTTTTTTTTGATGGTTTTTGAAATCGATTTCTGTGATTTATTTATTGCTTTATTAGTATATTTTTAAGTACTTTTGGTTAAATTTAATAAAAAAATGGACGGAAATTTAAAATTTGCAGTAATTGGTGGCGGAAGTTGGGCAACAGCCATTGCTAAAATGCTATGTGTAAACCTGAAAGAAATTGCCTGGTATATGCGAAATGAAGATGCAATTGAACATCTAAAAATCCATCATCACAACCCTAATTACTTGAGTTCTGTTGAATTTGACATTAAAAAACTAAAACTGACCAGCGATATAAATGAAGCTATTGCTTATGCTGATTATATCATATTTGCCATTCCTTCAGCGTTTTTGGGTGAAGAATTAAAAAAATTGACAGTTTCGTTGAAAGACAAAGTTATTTTCTCGGCCATCAAAGGAATCGTTCCCGAAACGAGTTTGATTGTTGGGGAACATTTTAATAAAACCTATGGAATTCCTTTCGAGAATATCGGTGTAATTACTGGTCCTTGCCACGCCGAAGAAGTCGCATTGGAACGTTTGTCCTATCTTACGATTGCTTGTGGCGATGCCGGAAAAGCAAAAATTGTGGCCAAATATTTGTCCAGTGATTATATTAAAACCAAGATTTCGGACGATATTATAGGAACGGAATATGCCGCAATGCTCAAGAATATTTATGCCATCGCAGCCGGAATCGCCCACGGATTGGGTTATGGCGATAATTTTCAATCGGTGTTGATGAGTAACGGTATTCGGGAGATGAAAAAATTCATCAAAAAAGTACACAAAATGAAACGCAACATCAATGATTCGGCCTATTTGGGAGATTTATTGGTAACCGGTTATTCTATTTTTTCGAGAAACAGAATGTTCGGGAATATGATTGGAAAAGGCTACACCGTAAAATCAGCCCAAATGGAAATGAGTATGGTTGCCGAAGGTTATTACGCCACTAAAAGCGCATACGATCTCAATCAGGAATACAAAGCTAAAACCCCTATTATCGATGCGGTTTATGAAATTTTATACGAAGGAAAAAATGCTAAAAAAGTTTTTGAAAAATTAACGGAGAAGTTGGATTAACTACCTCACAATAACTCCATCCACAAACAGAATTGGAACTTCCTCAACATATTCCGGAGTTATTGTATTTGCCCTGAAAATAAATTTTCTGTCGTATAAAGTATTTCCAATAAAAAAAGTCAGCATAAACTCGTTGTTGAGTGCCAAAACACTTTTTTCCAACATTTCGATTTTCACTACTGAAACTGCGGGAATTTTGATAAAAGCGTGACGCAAAAGCGAGGTTTTTTTCATTTCACCGTCTATGGTTCCAAAAGCTTTGGAAACAATCATTACGCTGTCGAGATTGAAATCGCTGTCGTTTACTAAATAAGCATACCAAACCTTTTCCATAAAATCGTCGCTCCATTCCTGGACTGCGGCTATGAAAACATTTTCTACTTCGGGTATGTTGATGTCTTTTTTCAACGGAGACGGGTTAATTGATAATTATGAGATTGCTTCGTTCCTCGCAATGACTAAATTGATGCTTTGAATTGCTCCAAGAAACGAACGTCATTTTCGTAAAACATTCGAATATCGCCAATTTGATACAACAACATTGCGATTCTCTCGATTCCCATTCCAAAGGCAAAACCGGTATATTCTTCTGGATTGATGTTGCAATTTTTCAAGACATTTGGATCTACCATTCCGCAACCGCCAATTTCTAACCAACCAGTTCCTTTTGTGATTCTATAATCGGTTTCGGTTTTTAGGCCCCAATAAATATCAATTTCGGCACTTGGTTCCGTGAATGGAAAATAAGAAGGACGAAGACGGATTTTCGATTTTCCGAACATTTCTTTGGTGAAATATAAAAGCGTTTGCTTCAAATCGGCAAAGGAAACGTCTTTGTCAATATACAAACCTTCGACTTGGTGAAAAATACAGTGTGAACGTGACGAAACGGCTTCGTTACGGAAAACTCTTCCCGGAGAAATCGTTCTGATTGGCGGTTTATTGTTCTCCATATAACGCACTTGCACGGATGAAGTGTGCGTGCGCAACAAAATATCTGGATTGGTTTGAATGAAAAAAGTGTCCTGCATATCACGCGCCGGATGGTATTCCGGAAGGTTTAATGCGGTGAAATTATGCCAATCGTCCTCAATTTCCGGACCTTCGGAAACATTGAATCCTACGTTCGAAAATATGTCGATAATTTGGTTTTTTACTAATGAAATAGGGTGACGGCTACCAATAATTACCGGTTCGGCCGAACGTGTTAAATCACCATAAAACCCTTTGATTTCCTCTTTACTTTCTAAAGCTTCCTGAATCGATTTTACTTTTTCTTCGGCTGAAGATTTTAGCAAATTGATTACTTGTCCAAATTCCTTCTTTTGATCGTTTGGAACATTTTTGAATTCAGCGAAAAATTCTTTTAAAAGTCCTTTACTTCCAAGGAATTTGATTCGGAATGCTTCGAGTTCTTCTTTATTTTGTGTTGAAAAAGCTTGTGCTTCATCAATATATTCTTTTATCTTGTCTATCATTTTCATCCAATAATTGAGAGTGCAAATTTAAGTAAAAGTTTTCAGTTTTCAGTCTCAGTTTTCAGCAGATTCGTTCTGAAAACTGAGACTGCGACTGTAAACTATAAAATAAGTTCTTTTTCTATAAAATAATTGACAATTGCTTCTTTCATTAAAACCGATTGTTCCCCAGCTTTTAGCACCGGTAACTCCTCTTTTACCCTATAATGTGGCCAACCTTCTTCATCAAAAAACTCGAATTCATAAAAACCATAAGGCTCCAATAATCGGCAGATTGCGATGTGCATCAGGTTTAGTTTTTCATCTTTTTCGAAGGTATTATGCACTTTTCCGAGTTCCTGAACCCCAATTAAATAAATTATGGCATCCAAATCCAAGTCTTCACCCTGCGAGAATTGGTTTGAAAGTATCATTACAAGCTGTTCCCAGCGTTCTTTAAGTTGTATATCTCTTGACATTTTATTGAGTTATGAATTATGAGTTATGAGTTAATAAAAACACAAAAGTCATTTCGGCAAAGATACCAACATAATTCTTTTATCTTTGTTCTTTATTCTTTTCTCTTTATTTATTTACATATGAGTTTTTTAGATATTGTTTTGGGTTGTTTGCTAGCCATTAGTATTTTTAAAGGCTTAAGAAATGGTCTTTTTGTAGAGCTGGCTTCTTTAATCTCCTTGATTTTAGGAATTTATCTTGCCATAAAGTTTTCGTTTTTAGCAAAAGTAATACTTGCGGGATTTGTACATTGGAATCCAAAAACAATTCAAATCGTAGCCTTTATAATCACCTTTCTCCTGGTTGTTATTGGAATTTCTATTATGGCAAAAGTACTTACCAGCGTTGCTGATTTTGCGCAATTAGGCGTGATAAACAAACTTGGTGGTGGGTTTTTTAGACTTTTAAAAACGATATTGGTAATCAGTATTTTTTTGAACCTTTTCGAAAAAATAAATTTCAACAATACCTTTACCAAAAAAGAAACTTTGGACAAATCACTATTTTATCGTCCAATTCAAAAAACGGCAGGATTTATTTATCCTTCGATTGAGAAATGGTATGAAGATTTGAAGAAAAAGTAATCCATTTTACTTCACTTCCTTAATTGCAGTTTTCTCAATCCAGCCTTCGGTTCCGTCAGTCAATTGAATTTTTTTCCAATTTTCTAATGTTTCCTGAACAAAAACTTTGGTTCCTTCGTGAAGTGTGAAAACCGTGCCGCTTGCCTTTTGTGGCTCACTTTTTACCAAAACCATTTCGGCAAAAACAATCGCAGGTCTTTCGTTTTCGAAATCATTTTTCTCCGAAATTGCTGCTGAAACACTAATCAAAAGCAGAAAAAGAAAGCCAAACATTCCAAAGAAAAATATTCTTTTGGACAAAGCTAATTGAGAGAAATAATATCCAATAAAAAAAAGCAAAAACAGCGTAGAAAATGCCACTGAAATCCACGCCCAAGTATTGTAATGAAAGGTCGAAGTAAGATTGTGAATCATTTTTGAAAAGCCAACTTTTGGAACGTCTTTTACTTCGTCAATGGTCATTTTTTGGGCAAATTTCAAGTTGTTTTGTATTTCGGTATCGTCCGGATTGAGCACTAATGCTTTTTCATAATTGTAAATTGCCGGAGCAACTTTGTTCAATTTATAATAGCAGTTTCCAAGATTAAAATACAATTCAGCCGAATGTTGTTTTGTCGCCAAAACACTTTCATATTCAGTAATTGCCTGTTCATATCTTGCTTTTTGGTACAAATAATTCCCTTTTTCAAAGCCATTTTGGGCAAAGAAAACTTGGGTTGTCAGTAGCAATATAAAAATTATCTTTTTCATTATTTATGTTTTTTTGGACACGGATGACACGGATTGTTATTTGTTCTTTTAACTAATCTGTTTCTCCAAATCCGAAATTATCAATACCGCTTTATCAAAATCCTGCTGAATTGCCGCACTTGATGATAACGCAAAACGTGCTAATTCACAATTTTCCGTTAAGTTGATGAAATCAATTACCGTTTCGGGACTTGCATTTCTGGATATCAAAAGTTCCTGAATGTTGCTTTTGCTCATTTCTGATGTTTCGATGTGCAATTTGGCTTTCAAGAAATTGTGCATCGCTTTTTCTAACGCCACATAAAATGGTTCTTTATTGTTGATTTGTTTTTTGGCTTCCGACAAATATTTCTTGGCCAATCTATTGTTCATTTTAATTCTGTTTCCAAAAACATCGCTGTCAATGGCATCTTTTTTCTTTTTGAATAACACAATCGCCGGAAGAATTAAAAACGGCAAAAACAGCAAGCCATAAAACAAATTCGACCCTAAGAAATCATCATTATTCATTGATGTAAGATCGCTTTTTAACTTAATGAATTTGAATTGTTCGCTACTCGAAATTACATTTTTGGAATTTCCCGGTGTTGTTGTAGCCACTTGATCATTGACCGAAGGACCTTCAAGAACATTAATCATTATTTCTGGCGAACTTATGGTTTTATACGTTCCTGAACCCAAATCATAATAAGAAAATTGCAAGGGTTTTATAGGATAATTTCCTTTGAATTGTGGAATAATAGTGTAACTATCCGAGATTTTTCCGGACATTCCAGACAATGTTGTGTTTACTTTTTCGCTATGAACAGCGTCGTACATTTCCAATGAATTTGGAACCACCGGTTTTGGCAAATTGAATAATTTCATATTTCCGCTACCTGACACGCTAACCACTAAATCTAGACTTTCCCCGCTTTTTAAATTCGTTTTTGAAGGCGTTACCCTAAAATCAAATTTTCCAACAGCACCTGAAAAATCAGCTGGTTTTCCTGCTTCTGGTAGCGGTTTTACGGAAATAGTTTTGGCTCCAGCCGAAACTCTTTTATTATCATTTACAACTTGAACCCTTCCTAAAAAATCTCTACGATTCGTTGGTAATACTAAATCTAAATCCAATGATAGCGGTTCGATAACTAATTTACCGGATTTTTGTGGATATAAAACTGTTTTTCTGAGTACTACAAAACGATATTTTTCGCCTTTAAACATTCCTTCTTCTAAAACAGGTTGCTTGATGTCAATGTTTTGGCTCCAAAAATCATTGTATTTAGGTTTGTCTAATTCTCTCCAATTCGTGATTCCAATATTGTAGCTGAAATACAGTTTGTAAACCACCGTAATGGGTTCGTTGATGTATGGATTTGTTTTAGAAATATCGGCAACAAGATAAATATTGTCATCGGCAGAAATCTGTGTATCGTTCGGATCTTTTGGCTGTTCTACCGCTGATGTAACATTTATTTTTATTGGAGATGTTTTATAAATTTGTCCATTATATTCTATCGAAGCTTGTCTTATAACCAGGTTTCCTTTTTGAGTTGGCAAAAGATAATAGGAATAGATTTTTTCGAAAGAACTTTTCCCATTTACCCACGACTGGCTCACTTGTTGGCTTGGTCCGGCAATAATCTTAAATCCTTCAAAAGACGGCTGGTTAAAGTTGTCGCCGTCAATGTTCATTACGAAATCGATGCGAAGTCTTTCGTTTAATCCAAGAGTCGTTTTGCTGACTTTCGCCTCAAATTGTACTTGAGCCAAAAGTGAGTTACACGCTATTAAAACTATCGCTATTATAAATTTTTTCATTGTGTTTTATTCTAATTGAATTACCAATCTTTTTCGGTCTGAACTGGTTTTCCTTTTACTTTTTGGGCATTTACTTTGTCTTGAATCTTCTTTTCTTCGTTGTTTACGGCATCCAAAAGATTTTCTGTTCTTTGCTTAGAAATTCCGCCAGGCATTGGTTTTGGTTTTCCTTCATCCTTTGGTTTTTCGTCTTTTTTATCCTTGTCTTTGTTGCCTTTATCGTCTTTTTTATCTTTGTCCTTGTTGTTTTTATTGTCTTTCTTATCTTTTTCCCCGTCTTTTTTATCGTCCTTTTTGTCCTTGTCCTTATCCTTGTTTTTATCTTTATTCTTATCGTCTTTTGGCGGATTTTCTTTTAGCTTTTGCTTTGCCAAAGCATAATTATATCGCGTCTCTTCATCCGAAGGTTTATTGCGCAAAGCATTTTTATAGGCTTCAACGGCTTCAGTATAATTTTTTTCCTTCATAAAAACATTTCCTAAATTGTGAAATATTTTATGTTTCTGAACTCTTGATTTTGTGTTGGCCAATGCCGTTGCATAAGCAAATTTAGCTTCTGCAATCTGGTTTTGTTTGTAAATAGCATTTCCTAAATTATAGGGAGCAACTGTTCTTTTGGGAAATTTTGAGTGTGAAATTCTGAAATTTGCTTCGGCATCAACGAACTTCTTTTGAGCATATTCCTCGTTTGCTTTTGGCAAAGTTTTGTCTTTCTCTTGTGCCGAAACTGCAATAGAAAATGTTAGCAACATATATAAAATATAATTTTTCATTATTCTTTTTCGTTAAATAAATTCAACTTCTGAACCCATTTTGTCTTTCTTTCCAATAGGAAAATATCCAAAAACAAAAAGGCAAAAGCAAAACCCAGAAACCATTGAAATTGCGATTGAAAATCCGCCATTTGTGTAGATTCAAATTCTGTTTTTTGGATATTATCGAGTGCATTTTTTATGTAATCCAGCACTTCTTTGGTATTATTTCCGTTTACATAACCACCTTTTGTGGCTTTGGCAATGGTGGTTAATCCTTCCTTATTTAACTTTGTAATAACCACTTCATTGTTGTTGTCTCTTTTAAAACTTTCGATAACACCATTGACTCTCAATGGGATTGTGCTTCCTTTTTCAGTTCCAACTCCAATAGTGATGATCTTCATTCCCAACTTATTTGCCTCTTCCGCGGCTTCCTCTGCACCTTCTGAATGATCTTCACCGTCAGAAATCAGAATCAATAATTTACTGGTTTTGCTTTTGTCGTCAAAATAAGTTGCCGACAATTTTATGGCTTCGTCCAGCGAAGTTCCTTGCGAAGAAACGATATCCGTATTCATACTTTGTAGGAACATTTTTGCCACGCTGTAATCCGTTGTTATCGGTAAAACTGGGAACGCGCTTCCGGCATAAGCCACGATTCCTATTCTGTCATTGCCCAGTTGATTGATAATTTGCGAAACGATTTGTTTGCTTTTTTCCAATCGGTTTGGCGCAACATCTTCGGCAAGCATACTTTTAGAAACATCCATTGCAAAAACGATGTCGATTCCTTCACGTTTTACGGTTTCCATTTTGGTACCAATTTTTGGATTTACCAGTCCTAAAATCAGTCCAACCAATGCCAAAAGCATTACAACCAATTTCAAAATAGGTTTGAAAACTGATTTTTCCGGGCTTAATTTTTTAACCAAATCCAAATCACCAAATTCTCGCTGTTTTTTTCTTTTCCAATATTGATTGTATAGAAAAAGCAGCACAAAAAATGGCACTATAAAAAGAAGGTATAAATATTTTGATTCGTCTAATTCCATTTTTGTTTAAATAAAACTTCTGTAAACCGTGTTTCGTAATCCTAATTCAACCAAAATTAAAAATCCTGCAAACCATACAAACGGCCTGAATTTTTCGTCATAATCATAGAATCTTAATTCTTTGATTTCTGAAGTTTCCAGTTTATTGATTGAAGCATAAATTTCGGCTAATTTGCTATTGCTGGTTGCTCTGAAATATTTTCCATCGGTTTTTCTGGCAATGGTTTTTAATAATTGTTCGTCAATTTCAACTTTCATCATTTGGAATAAAATCTGTCCGCTAGGCGTCATTTGGTAAGGAAAATCAGCCATTCCGTTTGTTCCAATTCCAACAGTATATACTTTTATTCCGTATTGTTTTGCAATATCCGCAGCAGTTTCCGGCTCGATAAATCCTGCATTATTTACACCATCAGTCAAAAGAATGATCACTTTGCTTTTGGCTTTGCTGTCTTTTAATCGGTTAACGGCTGTTGCCAATCCCATTCCTATTCCTGTTCCGTCTTGCAAAACGGTATCGTATTTTATGCCTTTTATGGCTTCGAGCACAACAGCTTTGTCGCTCGTTACAGGCGTTTTTGTATACGCTTCAGAAGCATAAAGCACCAATCCAATTCTATCGTTTGGTCTTTCTTCAACGAAATCAGCAGCTACATCTTTCAGTGCTTCCATTCGATTGGGTTTCAAATCTTTGGCAAGCATACTTCCCGAAACGTCAATTGCCATAACAATATCAATTCCTCTGGTGGTTTTTGTTTGATTGCTTATGTCAACTGTTCTAGGTCTTGCCATCGCAACAATTAGGGAGCTTAGCGCCAATAATCGCAGCACATTCAAAAGCGGTTTTAACCTTGCCAAAAGCGAATTTGAATCCTTGAATCCTTGGGTTGAACTTATCTTCAAACTTGCCGATTGTTGGTTTCTTTTCCAAAATAACCAAGCGCCAGCCATTGGAATCAAAAGAAACAGCCAAAAAAACTCTGGATTTAAAAAACTTAATTTTCCCATTATTGTTTTGCTTTTTGAAGTTCAACAGAGCTTAGAATTCGATCTGAAATTTCATTGGCATATTTATCACCTTCTTCGTGAACGATAATAATTTGCTGCAATCCACCTTCCTGACTAAAGATTAACACTTCATAATATAATTTCGTGCTGTTTTTATTTTCACCATCAATTTTCGAGAAAGTTCCGTAGCCTTTGATTCCTTTGATTCCTTCTTTGGTCTCAAAATCTTCTTGTTTTACAATCATATTTTGTGCTCCTTGAGATTCCATAGATTGCAAGGCTCCGTCCAACGATTTTGATAAATCAATTTGTGTTTGCTTCGCCTGTTCGCTAGCGCTCGGGTCCTGTTTGTATTGTAAGGTAGAAACCATAATATAAAAATTGCTGCTCAGGCTTCCGTAAGCAAAAGATTGCATTTCTTTAATCAAAGCCATTCCGTTTTTGGGCAATGTTTTTGTCAAATCAACCCTTTTGAGCACTTTTGGTGTTTCAACCCTCACGCTAGGATTTCCGTATTCACTTTTTATCCATTCTCCTTCCAACAATTCTTTTGATGAATTTCCAAAGACGTTATCTATTACATAATCGAATCCTTTGGTAATAATAAAATACGTTGTCGTTGTAAAAAGCAACATAAATACCGAAACAACCGTAATAAGAATGCGCTTGTTGCGTCGTTTTTTTAATTCCCGTTTCAATTGTTCCTGACGCTGCATTTCGTTGAGCAACATTTCATCTGCATTTTCAACAACTACAGGAATGGATTTATCCAAAGTAACAATCGCTCTTTCTATTTTTTTTCGGTCTTCGGTAATTTCGAAATCCAATGGTTTTGATTTGGCAAATTTTACTAAATCGGCTTGTTTTAAAACCACGAAAAGGCTGTCAATTGTTTCTTTAGAAAGCTTCATTTTCTTTTTCTGGGAAGCCGTTTTCAATCCTTCAATCAGTTCCGAAGTCGTGCTTTCCATTGCCGGAATATCAATGGCTTCTTCGATATAATTTCTAACAATATCTGTTAATTCACTGTAATACGCTTTGACTTCGCCGTGTTGCCAAAGTTCTTTCTTCTCCAAATTGTTCAGCAAACTAGTTGCTTTTTCTATTGGAGTTTTATAAATTTCTTCCTCTATTTTCTCCTTTTGCCTTTTTTTGATATACCAATAAACCAATGCTCCAAAACCGGCAATCAGCAATAAAACCAAAAGATATTTCCACCAATCACCAATTCCTTCATTTGCAGGAACAATATCCTTGATGTCGTACATTTTTTGTTTCAACGTGTCAACAGGAACATTTGCAACCTCAACTTTAAGCGAATCTGATAAAAAAGCTTTATTATTGATTAAAATCTTTATACTTGGAATCATGTATTTCCCGGAATCGAATTGGGTCAAACCGTATTTTTTGATCAATTCATATCGGTCATTTTTCCTGATGGTATCAATCGGGTACGACTGAATTACTTCAAGAGCACCAAAGCTTTTTGCGTTAGGAAAAACCACTTTCGACAACGTATCGACATTGGTTTTTAACGTTAGTTTGAACTCGGCTCCAATTTTATTTTTGGTGGTATCAATACTCGTTGTCACTTGTTTTTGTTGTGCAAAAACAGCGGTGGTAAGTAGCAGTATTAAGAAAATATATATTTTGTTTTTCATTGTTTTAAGCCTGAACATTTGCCATTATCTCGATTTAAAATAGCCTAATAATTTGGTTACATAACTTTCGTCAACTCTTGTATTTACTACTCCAGCTCCAGATTTGCTAAATGTTTCCTTGAAATATTTTACTTTTTCGTTATAGTATTTTTCATAATTGATTCGCACTGATTTTGAACCTGTATTAATCAATTGTGTTTCGCCAGTTTCGGCATCAAGCATTGAAACCATTCCCAGATTTGGCATTTTTTCTTCACGAATGTCGTACACTCGAATTCCCGTAATATCGTGTTTCTTGGAAGCTATTTTCAATGTATGCTCATAATCTTCGGAAATGAAATCAGAAATTACAAATACAATGGCTTTCTTTTTTTGTGTGCTTGACAAGAATTTTAAGGCTTGAGCAATGTCTGTTTTGTGGCTTTTAGGTTCAAATTCGATTAATTCACGAATGATTCTCAAAACGTGTGAACGCCCTTTTTTTGGTGGAATGTATAATTCGATTTGGTCCGAAAACAAAATCAAGCCAATTTTATCGTTGTTTTGTGTAGCCGAAAATGCCATTGTTGCAGCAATTTCAGTAACGATGTCTTTTTTGAATTGGTTTTTTGACCCAAAACTTTCCGAACCCGAAATATCCACCATCAACATCATCGTGAGTTCGCGTTCTTCCTCAAAGACTTTTACGTGTGCTTCGTTGTAACGTGCGGTAACATTCCAGTCAATGGCACGAATGTCATCGCCATATTGATACGGACGCACTTCGCTAAAAGTCATTCCGCGTCCTTTGAACGACGTATGATATTCTCCCGAAAAGATGTGATCGCTCAATCTTCGGGTTTTGATTTCTATTTTTCGTACTTTTTTTAAGAGGTCTTTTGTTTCCATTTCTTGTGGTTGTTGGTTGTTGGCTGTTCGTTGTTGGTAAAACACCATCAACTATCAACCAAAAACTATCAACTTTTTAAGGTACTTCAATCTCGTTTACGATTTTGTTGATAATATCAACCGTAGTAATGTTTTCGGCTTCAGCCTCATAAGTAAGGCCAATTCTGTGACGCAACACATCGTGAACCACGGCGCGAACATCTTCCGGAATTACATAACCACGACGTTTGATAAAAGCATAACATTTTGCAGCATTGGCAAGATTGATACTTCCACGAGGTGAAGAACCAAAACTGATTAGCGGTTTCAAATCGGCCAATTTGTATTTTTCAGGATAACGGGTAGCAAAAATGATATCGAGTATGTATTTTTCGATTTTTTCGTCCATATAAACTTCGCGAACGGCTTCTTGCGCACGTAATATTTGGTCTACTGAAACTACTGGATTTACTTTTTCGTAATTTCCTTTTAGGTTTTGACGCACGACCATTCTCTCATCTTCCATTTTTGGATAATCAATAACGGTTTTCAACATAAAACGATCGACTTGCGCTTCTGGTAAAGGATAAGTTCCTTCTTGTTCGATTGGATTTTGTGTAGCTAAAACTAAAAACGGTTTGTCTAATTTGAAAGTGGTGTCACCAATAGTCACTTGTTTTTCCTGCATCGCTTCCAATAATGCTGATTGCACTTTGGCCGGAGCACGATTGATTTCATCTGCAAGAATGAAATTGGCGAAAATTGGTCCTTTTTTTATGGAAAACTCATTGGCTTTAATGTTGTAAATCATTGTTCCCACAACATCGGCAGGCAATAAATCCGGAGTAAACTGAATTCTGCTGAATGAACCGTGAACGGCTTGCGCCAAAGTGTTTATCGCTAAAGTTTTTGCTAATCCCGGAACTCCTTCAAGCAAAATGTGTCCTTGTCCCAAAAGTCCGATTAATAATCGCTCAATCATATGTTTTTGACCCACGATTACCTTATTCATTTCCATAGTAAGCAAATCGATAAAAGCACTTTCTCTTTCTATTTTTTCATTGATTGCCCTAATGTCCAAAGTCGTTGTATTTTCTTCCATTTTCGTATTTTAATTACTATAAATTGTGTTCATTATTTTTGATGGTGCAAATTGAATTTTTTTTTAGAAGTAGGATGTTAAAAAATGGTTAAAACTTCTTATAAACACTGAATTTTAAGGATGATTTGTGATAGTATTTTCATAATTTTAAAGTTTCAAAAAAATATGCCTTAAAATTGAAGATTCTCGAATATAAATCAACAAAATGAAATTATGAAAAAAACACCTTTTTCCAAGATAATTGCCGGTACGATGACGTGGGGTTATTGGGGCAAAAATCTGGACAAAAACCAGATGATTGAACTGATGAATTCCTGCCTTGAAACTGGAATTACTACATTTGATCACGCCGATATTTATGGAGGTTACACCACCGAAGCTGCTTTTGGCAACGCTTTTGGCGAAAGCCGAATCGACAGAAAAAAAATACAGCTGATTTCGAAATGTGGCATCCAGTTACCGTCAGAAAACAGAAGCACTAAAATACACCATTACAACTATTCGAAATCACACATTATTTGGTCAGCAGAACAATCGTTGAAAAATTTGAAAACTGATTATCTGGACTTGCTTTTATTGCACCGACCAAGCCCATTGATGCAAGTTGACGAGATTGCTGAAGCGATTGAAAAACTTAAAACCGAAGGAAAAATTCTGGATTTTGGAGTTTCCAATTTTACTCCGAGTCAGACTGATTTAATTCAGACAAAAATGAAAGTAAATTACAACCAGATTGAGTTTTCTGCCACCCATTTTGAACCGATGCTCAACGGAAGTTTAGACCACATGCAAACGCACAATATTAAGCCAATGTGCTGGTCTCCTCTGGGAACTGTTTTTAAAAAAATTGATGAAAAATCTGTTCGAGTTAAAAAACTGGCAGCGAAACTTTCAACAAAATACAATGTCGAAATTGATGTTTTGCTTCTCGCCTGGATTTTGAAACATCCTTCGGGAATTTTACCCGTTTGTGGTACGGCAAACAAAAACAGAATTACTAATTTGATGAAAGCAACAGAAGTTGATCTGGAATTAGAAGATTGGTTTGCTTTTTGGACGGAAAGTGCCGGGAATCCAATTCCTTAAAAAACAAAAAAACAGCTAAAAATTTAGCTGTTTTTTTTATACAATTTTAGATTTTTCTATAACGAAATGCTTCCCATATTTGTAATTGCACCATTTACTACAATTACGCCCGGAATAGTTTTTATCAACAATCCAGAGGTCACATCAGGAGTTAACGTTACGGTGTAAGTTCCGGCAGGAACTCCATTTAATTGAAAAACACCTTCTGCATTCGCATAAGTCGAAACGGTTTCAGTTCCCACTAAAACGGATGCTAATACTTGTTTTGCAACAGCTATATTTGCAACAGTTCCTTTAATGGCGCCTGAACTAGCGGTTGTTGTAACCCTAACAACAGGGTGCAAGTTATATTTACCGGAAGCTCCGGCTTGAACAACAATTGAATGGTCAATATCAAGATCTAACAAGAAATCATAAGACACACCACCAAGCAAGGTTTGATTCACTTTTAGTTTTAGACCTGATTGTTGTGCACTTGGAGTACTCAAAGGATAAGAAGTCCCGTCTTTAAGCACTACCGTATTCTTATCGCCAAGCACCAAACGAACTTGACCTAAATATGCTGAAGGAATTAAAGTATCTGCCAACATAAGATTAACTCCTCCCGTTAAGCTTAACAAGTTGTAAATTTTGCCTCCTGTGGGAGTATTGCCAATGCTTACCCAGCCTTGATCGTCTGAGTTTGTATTGTTCTTTATCATAATGTCTCTCACATCAATATTCACTTCTTTATAATCACC
>Ga0208392_1000100_pt1 | contig 20675 bp, 14 predicted proteins | sample LakWasMeta3_LOW4_2_FD_183855 | JGI IMG/M metagenome (GOLD analysis project Ga0208392, IMG submission 183855) | Freshwater sediment methanotrophic microbial communities from Lake Washington under simulated oxygen tension - Sediment Metagenome... | ecosystem: Environmental > Aquatic > Freshwater >... | reverse complement strand
CGCCAGTCACCGCAGCTGTATCTGCCGCACGACCCTATCGCGTCACTTTCGGCCGAAGCCAAGGTAAAACTGCTGGAACACCTGGAATCCATCGCCAGAAAACTGGACCCGCGCATCACACAGGTCACGGCCTCTATCGCTGGTGAATATGAAGTAGTCATGGTTGCACGCCACGACGGCGTGATGGCAGCCGACGTGCGCCCGCTGGTGCGCGTAGGCATCAATGTCATCGCAGAAAGCAATGGCCGTCGTGAACAAGGCTCGGCCGGCGGCGGCGGACGTTTTGATTACAGCTATTTCACTGATGAAGTGCTGCACGACTATGCGCGCAAAGCTGTGCACCAGGCCATTGTTAACCTCGATGCACGCCCTGCCCCGGCCGGCAGCATGACGGTAGTGCTAGGTTCCGGCTGGCCCGGCATCCTGCTGCATGAAGCGATTGGCCACGGCCTTGAAGGCGACTTCAACCGCAAAGGCAGCTCTGCATTCAGCAACATGATAGGCCAGCAGGTTGCCGCCAAAGGCATTACCATTGTGGATGACGGCACGATTACAGACCGCCGCGGCTCACTCAGCGTCGATGATGAAGGCAACCCGACCAAGAAAACCGTGTTGATTGAAGACGGTATTCTGCGCGGCTACATTCAGGACACGCTCAATGCACGCCTGATGAACATGGAGCTCACAGGCAATGCACGCCGCGAAAGCTATGCCCATGTGCCTATGCCGCGCATGACCAACACCTACATGCTGAACGGCACCATGCCGCCGGAAGAAATCATCAAATCCGTGAAAAAAGGCCTGTATGCAGCCAACTTTGGCGGCGGCCAAGTAGACATTACCAGCGGCAAGTTTGTATTCAGCGCCGCTGAAGCGTATATGATTGAAGACGGCAAGATTACCTACCCGGTCAAAGGCGCCACATTGATTGGCAACGGCCCGGAAGTGCTGAAACGCGTATCGATGATAGGCAATGACATGGCACTGGACAGCGGCGTTGGCACCTGTGGCAAAGAAGGCCAGAGCGTACCTGTAGGCGTTGGCCAGCCTACACTGAGAATAGACGGCTTAACCGTTGGCGGCACCGGTGCGTAACACCGTGCATCATGACGCTGGCACGCATTGAATAAAGGGTTTAAAGTAACATTACGCGCAAACTTTGAAAGGAATCAAAATGGCTGAAAGTAAAGCAAGTTCCGAGAAAAAAGCAGTTAAACCTAAAAAAGCTCCCGCAGCTGATGCAGCAGCAAAACCAAAAGCAGCTGCAGCAAAGAAACCCGCAGCTGCAAAAAAAACCACTGCGGCTAAAAAACCTGCTGCCAAACCTGCCGCAAAAAAAACCAAAGCCACTCCGGAAAACTCTCAGCTGCGCTACAAAATGATAGAAGTAGCGGCGTATTACCTGGCAGAAAAAGACGGCTTTGCCGGCAGCCCGGTTGAATACTGGATTGCAGCGGAATTGCAGTTTAATAAGTAAGCACTTGCACGGCGTATTACGCTCACGCTAATACGCCCTAAGTCCTGTGTTTTACGCCATAGCATTCATTGCGACTAAATCACTGTATCCTTAGGTTTTAACGCCCACAACCGTTATAATCTTGCCCTTCTCATGGCAACAAAATCATCTATGACGCAGACTACACTGCCTGTGCCCAACCCCGGGCAAGCAGCACGCATTACCATCAGCACTACCGGCGAAGACAGCCTTGCGCTCGCCGGGCTTGCAGCAGCATTAAAACAAAAGAAGCATAAAGGCCCGCTGGTGGTGATTACCGCCAATGCGTTTGATGCGCAGCGCCTGCTGGAAGAAATCCCCTATTTTGCGCCTGAGTTAAGCGTACATCTGCTGCCGGACTGGGAAACCCTGCCCTACGACCAGTTCTCGCCGCACCCGGACCTGATTTCAGAGCGCCTGACCACGCTGTACCTCATCACACAGAACACCTGCGATGTCATCATCGTGCCGCTATCAACCGCACTCATCCGCCTGAGCCCAAAGGCTTATCTGAGCGCCAACACTTTCATGCTCAAAAAAGGGCAGAAACTTGACCTCGAAGCCTTGCGCACCCAATGTGCAGAAGCTGGCTACCATCACGTCACACAAGTCATCAGCCATGGCGAATTTAGCGTACGCGGCGGCCTGGTGGACTTATTTCCAATGGGCTCAGCACTGCCCTACCGCCTTGACCTGTTTGATGACGAGATTGAAACCATCCGCACATTTGATGTAGATACGCAGCGCAGCCTGTACCCGGTACCTGAAATCAGGCTGCTGCCGGCGCGTGAATTCCCGCTCGATGAAGCAGGCGTCGCGACATTCAGAAGCCAGTTCCGCGAAGCTTTCGAGGGCGACCCACAGCGCGCGAAAATCTACAAAGATGTCAGCAAGGGAGTAGCCTCGGGTGGCATTGAATGGTACCTGCCATTGTTTTTTGAACAAACTGCCAGCCTGCTGGATTACCTGCCGGCTGACAGCCTGCTGTGCCTGCATGGCGATCTGGACCAAAGCGCACAGCAGTTCTGGCGCGAAGCGCAATCACGTTACCGCACACTGGCACATGATGCCGAACGCCCGCTGCTCACGCCAGAAACGCTGTTAATCAAGACAGAAGATTTCTTTGCAAGCACGCATGCATTTGCAAGGCTTACGCTAGCGATTGGCAAAACCGAAAGCGGCTTGCCTGCGCTCGATATTGAACGCCGTGCCGATGAACCGCTGCATAAACTCAAAGACTTTATCAGCCAGTTCAAAGGTCATATCTTCATCGTTGCCGAAAGCCTGGGCCGCCGCGAAACCATGGCACAGCTATTTGCCGAGCATGGCCTGGCTGTTGCCGTTTGTGAAACCTGGAATGATTTCCAGACCAGCAAAGAAAAAGTCATGCTGGGGGTGAGCACCCTGCATAGCGGCTTTATCGCAACAATAGATAACGATTTCACCTTTGCGGTTGTGACCGAAGCCGAACTCTACGCCGCCACCGTGCGCCAGCAGCGCCGCCGCGAAAAAGAAAAAGCGCGCAGTACCGAAGGCATGCTCAAGGATTTATCCGAGCTGCGCATGAACGACCCGGTTGTGCATGAGCAACACGGCGTAGGCCGCTACAAGGGTCTGGTGAACCTGGACTTTGGCGAGGGCGAAACAGAATTTTTGTTACTGGAATATTATGGCGACGACAAACTCTATGTGCCGGTTTCGCAGCTATTCCTGATCTCGCGCTATTCGGGCGGCCCGCCGGAATCAGCGCCGCTGCACCGCCTGGGCAGCGGAAACTGGGAAAAAGCCAAGAAAAAAGCACTGAAGCAGATCCGCGATACCGCGGCCGAGCTGCTCAACCTGTATGCACAGCGGGCATCACGCCGCGGCCATGCCTTTACGCTTAGCCTGCATGATTACGAAGCGTTCTGCGAGGGCTTTCCGTTTGAAGAAACACCAGACCAGCTGGAAGCCATCGAAAACGTCATCAAGGATATGCAGTCCGGCAGGCCGATGGATAGGTTGGTATGCGGCGACGTGGGCTTTGGCAAGACCGAAGTCGCGCTGCGCGCTGCTTTCGTAGCAGTGATGGGCGGCAGGCAGGTTGCTGTACTGGTGCCAACCACGCTGCTGGCCGAACAGCATTTCAATAATTTCAGCGACCGCTTTGCCGAATGGCCGATTAAAGTGGCCGAAATTTCACGTTTCAGAACCGCCAAAGAACAGACAGCTGCCCTGAAAGGCCTGGAAAGCGGCGACATCGACATCATTATCGGCACCCACCGTTTGATACAGAAAGATGTGAAGTTCAAAAACTTAGGCCTGGTGATTCTGGATGAAGAACACCGCTTTGGTGTGCGCCAGAAAGAGCAGCTCAAAGCGCTGCGCGCCGAGGTTGACGTACTGACGCTGACGGCAACGCCGATTCCGCGTACGCTCAGCATGGCAATGGAGGGCTTGCGCGAATTCAGCGTGATTACCACCCCGCCGCAAAAACGCCTGAGCATCAAGACCTTTCATACCGAATATTCTGAAGGCATTATCCGCGAGGCGGCCATGCGTGAATTCAAGCGCGGCGGCCAGGTGTATTTTCTGCATAACGAGGTAGATACCATCCATTCCATGCGTGAAAAACTGGAGCGCATATTGCCCGATGCCCGCATAGCGGTTGCCCACGGCCAGCTGCGCGAACGCGAGCTTGAAAATGTGATGCGTGATTTCTACCACCAGCGCTACAACCTGCTGCTGTGCACCACCATTATCGAGACCGGTATCGATGTGCCGACCGCCAACACCATCATCATGAACAAGGCCGATATGTTCGGCCTGGCACAGATGCACCAGCTGCGTGGCCGTGTGGGGCGTTCGCACCATCAGGCTTACGCTTACCTGCTCACCGACCCTGACCGCAAGATTACGCCACAGGCACAGAAACGCCTGGATGCGATCCAGCTCATGGAAGACCTGGGCGCTGGCTTTCATCTTGCCATGCATGACCTGGAAATCCGCGGTGCCGGTGAACTGCTGGGCGATAGCCAGAGCGGTGAGATGCAGGAGATTGGCTTTCACCTCTATTCAGATATGCTCAACCATGCAGTGAAACAGCTCAAGGCCGGCAAGGAGCCTGATCTCAATGCGCCACTGGGTGTGACCACAGAAATCAACCTGCACACGCCGGCGCTGCTCACCAACGCCTACTGCCCTGATGTGCATGAGCGCCTGGTGATTTACAAGCGCCTCGCTAACTGTAACGATGATGACGAGCTGGATAACCTGCAGGAAGAGCTCATTGACCGTTTTGGCCTGAGATAACCTGCAGGAAGAACTCATTGACCGTTTTGGCCTGCTGCCGGAACAGGGCGAAGCGCTGATAGCCTGCCATCGCCTGCGTATTGCCGCCAAGGCAATCGGCATTGTGAAGATTGATGCCAGTGCAGATGCGATTCAATTGCAGTTCAACCCCAAGGCCGATATTGACCCGCTAAAACTCATCAATCTGCTGCAACGCGATAGAAGGTGCCGCATGAACGGGCCGGATAAATTAAGGGTCTCTGTTGGTTTTGAAGCAATCAGCCTGCGTGCCGATTTTGTGAAATCCCTGCTGAAAGAGTTCGTTTAAGCATTAACGGCATGCCTGCCGGTAATGCAAAACCACAAAACAAAAAGCCAACCTTGCGGTTGGCTTTTTGTTTTACTGCAATTTACTGCAACTGCAATTTACTGCAACTATAGCTTTAGTAACTTCTGGTCAAAACCCAGTTCACGATAGTTTTAATATCGCCGTCACTGACTTTAGGACTATTGGCAGGCATAGGCATCTTACCCCATACACCGCCGCCGCCAGCTTTCACTTTTTCTACCAGTCGCGCTTCAGCAGTTTTATCGTCCTTGTACTTTTTAGCGACATCTTTATAAGCCGGGCCGATAATCGCATTCTGCACACCGTGGCACATCAGGCAACCGCTTTTCTGTGCCAGTGTTTCCACCGCATCAGCTGCATTTGCCATGTTGAAAACAGACATCAGCACACCGAATAAACATGCTTTTTTAAATACTTGTTTCATAGATCATTTCCTATTTAAACAGTTACAAAATTACAGGCTGAATACGTTCATTGCGCCGCCACCAGGTGCCGCATTGTATTTAACCAGCTCTTTATAGCCGCCTGCTGCGCCCAAACCATCGGTCTCGTTAGTCAAGCCAAGGTTCATGGCAACGCCAGCCCAGCCGCCGATACCTGTCAGCACGCCAACATACTGCTTGCCTTTATGGCCGTAAGTGATGGCATTGCCAACTACGCCGGAACCCACTTGGAATCTCCACAGCTCTTTACCTGTCTTGGCATCAACCGCTTTGAACCAGCGATCCAATGTGCCGTAGAACACCAGGTCTGAAGCTGTTGCAAGTGCACCACCCCAGGCTGAGAACTTCTCTTTGTTGTACCAAGCTTGCTTGCCTTTCAAACCGTCCCAGGCCATGAAACCGCCCATAACGCCATCAGGGCCTGCAAACATGGTCAATGTTGCACCTACCCATGGCTGGCCTGCCACATATTTAGATTCAACCGGCTCATATGTCATGCATACATGGTTCAATGGTACGTAGAACAAACCTGTTTTTGGCGAGAATGCTGAAGGCTGCTCATCTTTCACACCGAGCGCTGAAGGGCATACGCCTTTAGCGTTGTAATCCTGATGGGTTGAGTAAGCTGCATCTTTAACCGGAATACCAGTTTGCAGGTCTATGCTTTTTGCCCAGTTCACGAACGGATGCATCTTGTTTGCAACCAGCAGCTTGCCGCTGGTACGGTCAAAGGTATAGCCAAAACCGTTGCGGTCAAAGTGCGTTGCCAGTTTCTGGCCTTTGGCATCCCACAATATGGTTTCATTCATGCCGTCGTAATCCCACTCGTCATGAGGCGTCATCTGGTAGCCCCACTTCGCCATGCCGGTATCAACATCACGTGCAAAAATCGTCATAGACCATTTGTTGTCGCCAGGACGTACATCAGGATTCCACACCCCAGGGTTGCCTGTACCGTAATACATCAGGTTCAGTTTTGTGTCATATGAGTACCAGCCCCAGGTTGCGCCGCCGCCATTCTGCCAGCCATCTTTCCTTGCCTGTGGCTTGAGCCAGGTTCTGACACCAAGGTCAGTTTCCGGGAATTTCAGCTGGTCTTTGGTCAGCGGTTTGAATGAACCGCCCACTTTGTTGCCGCCGTTCACATCTTCATACAAAGACAGTGCATTGTAGTGCGGGTTAGCCTTGTTGAAGTCAGCACCGATCATCACATCTTTGTCTGTACCGGCACTGTAGGCACGCCATACCAGGGCACCATCCTTGATGTTATAAGCTGTGATATGGCAGCGTACGCCGTACTCGCCACCTGAACAGCCGGTGATTACCTTGTCTTTAATCACATGCGGCGCATTGGTGTTTGATTCACCAACCTTGGTGTCAGTTACCTGAACATCCCAGATTTTTTTACCGGTTTTCGCATCAAGCGCAACCAGCTTGCCGTCATTCTGCTGCAGGAAAATCTTGCCGTCGCCATAGCCCAGGCCGCGGCTTACGTTATCACAGCACAACAAAGCCTGGATTGATGGGTCCTGCTTAGGGAAATATGACCACAGGATTTTCTGGTTGTCATTCAAGTCCAGCGCATAGATGTTGTTAGGGAAAGCAGTATGTACATACATCACATCGTTAATCACCAGTGGCGCACCTTCATGGCCGCGGTTAACGCCGGTTGAGAATGTCCATGAAAGCTTCAGGTTCTTGACATTGCCTTTGTTGATCTGGCTAAGTTTGCTGTAACCCGTGTTGCTGTAGTCCTTGCGCGGATGAGCCCATTGATTGTCATCTTTCATGAGTTTTGACAATTCGTCTTCGGCAAAAGCGGCTGTGCTCAGCACAGACAGCAAGCCGGCACCCAATAACATACCTGCGCTGAATTTAAGTTTAAATTTATGATTCATTTTGCATCCCCAAAATATAAAATCTGTTAAATTGTTGTATTACTAATCTCAGTCCATTGAAACGATCTTGGTAACGATGCTAGTATTGCAAGGGGTGTGCCAGCACCATGTTTTGTTATTATCAGAATTAGAATTAACTGATAAAATCCAATAAAATCAATCAATTAATTTCATTAATAAATTCATGTCAACCGCTGGCGCGGCTTTGGTGTTAATCAGGTTTGTTTTGAAATACTGTGCCAGAACGGTACAGTTGTAACGTAACAGTTGTTCACTTAATTTAAGGTAGTAGGCCAATCGTATGAGTTTTTCTTCAGCAGGCAGCACGCCAACAATACTGCAAGCCAGAAATGATTTTCTGGCCAATGGTCATGTGCAGGAAGGCACAATCGCCGAAGCCATCGAGCGCTCCTGGCGGCGCTGCCTTGCCAGCGGTATTGATGCGGATTCCCCCTCAAACATAGAAGTGGTCACCGCACAGGAACTGGCGCGCAAACGCGAGCAAAACCACCAGCTGCTGTCACTGGCCCGCCCGGAGATGGAAACGCTGAGCGAGCAGATTGCCCATACGCGCAATGTAGTGATACTGACCGATGATGAAGGCCTGATACTGCACAGCATGGGCGGCCATCACCTGCTGCAGGAAGAGCAGCGCCGCGCCTTGTCTGCCGGCACATCCTGGCATGAGAGCCACAGGGGCACCAACGCTATCGGCACTGCCATCATTGAGCAATCTGCACTGACGGTACAGGGCGCCGAGCACTTCATGGCCTACCACCACGCACTGAACTGCTCTGCCGTACCGATCTTCGGCGCCGAAAACCAGCTGATTGCCACGCTCGACGTTTCCAATGATTACAGCGTATCGCAGCAGCACACGCTGGCATTGGTCAAAATGTCGGCGCAGATGATTGAGAACCGACTTTTTCTTGCAAGCTATCAAAGCGATGTGATTCTGCATTTTCATGCCCGCCCTGAGTTTATCGGCACCTTATGGGAAGGTGTCGCCATGTTTACCGACCACGGTGAACTCGTTGCCACTAACCGCAGCGGCCAGTTCCAGCTTGGCCTGCACCCGCAGACCGGCAGCTTGAATGACATGCCCGGCAAGCCGCAGCTTAACTTCCGCCAGCTGTTTGATATCTCGATTGAAACCCTGCTAAGGCAGGCCGGCACTGCCGATAAACTGGTGGTGCCATTGCGCCTGAACAATGGCGCCCGGCTATATGTGCAGGTAGAACTGCTACATAAAAAAATGCAGGTCGCTAAAGCAACGCCGGTGGTTAAAAGAACCAGTGCCGCCAACCTTGATTTACTCAACAGCGGCGACACCAAAATCGAGCGCGCAATCGCACAGATCAAACAAGTGCTGTCACGCGATATTCCTATCCTCATTCAGGGTGAAACCGGCGTGGGCAAGGAACTGTTTGCACGCGCCATTCATGAAGCCAGTGCCCAGCACAAAGGACCGTGGATTGCCGTTAACTGTGCGGCATTGCCTGAAGGCCTGATTGAGGCTGAACTTTTTGGCTATGAAGAAGGCGCTTTTACCGGCGCAAAACGCAAAGGCAGCGCAGGCAAAATTGAGCAGGCACGCAAAACGCAAAGGCAGCGCAGGCAAAATTGAGCAGGCAGACGGCGGCACACTGTTTCTGGACGAGATAGGCGACATGCCGCTATCGCTGCAGGCCAGGCTGCTGCGCGTATTGCAGGAGCGCACGGTAACGCCTTTGGGCAGCACCAAGTCTATTCCGGTTAATTTTTCGCTGGTCAGCGCAACCAACCTCAAGCTGAAAGAAAAAGTCGAAAGCGGTGAGTTCCGCAGCGACCTTTACTATCGCCTGAACGGCTTGAGTGTTGCCCTGCCGCCTTTAAGGCAGCGTTCTGATTTAACAGCGCTAATCAATATCATCCTGCAAATCGAGCAGGCGCATGACGCCAGCATCACCCCGCAAGTCATGGATATCTTTGCCAGCCACCCATGGCCGGGCAATATACGCCAGCTGCATAACGTGCTGCGTACCGCGCTGGCACTGGCGAATGGCGCGCCCATCAGCGAGCTGCACCTGACACAGGACTTTATGGATGAAATTGAAACGGCATCGGCTGATATTGAATCACAGCCGGCAAAGCCACAGGCACTGAATGATTTTGCCACTAACGCCATTGAAGCCGCGATGCAGGAACACTCAGGCAACATCTCTGCCGTTGCCCGTCAGCTGAACATCAGCCGCAATACCCTTTACCGCAAACTGAAAGCAATGGGGCTGGCATAAGGCAACAGGCTGAAAGCTGTATTTATAGCTATCCTACTAAATAGCCCGTCATTCCCGCGCAGGCGGGAATCCAGTCAAGATGGTTGTCAGGAATGATTGTTGATTCAGATGTCTCTAATATTCACGTCGTCTAATGGATACCAGCCTGCGCTGGTATGACAAGATGGCAATAGAAGGTGCCCTAGGGTACGAATAAGCGGGATTAGCTATATCATCGGATTATTTGAAGAAATAGCTATAAAATGATAACGCCGCTTTTAAAGCGGCGTTATCTGTCAACTTTTGGGATGTCGACTATTCCAGTGATTTAATACTGGCATGCTAGCACTTAAAGATGATAACTCATTGAAATATCGATAAAAGTCTCCTGCTGTAAAGTAAACCCTTATATCCAGAAACTGTACTGCGTAAGTGAATTTATACGCTCATCTTTTGAGTATATCAACCAGATTCAGCAATTAAAATTCAAATTATTTTTGCTGCCTGCCAGAGCTTGTTGCCTGAATCTTTAAACGCCCAAGTCAATTCAGCCTGGCAGCGGCAGATAGGCTGGTGAGGCAATTATTCCAGCAGCACCAGCTTGCCGATGTGCATGAAAAAGATTGCACACTTGATTTCAAGCCCCCTGTTTTCAGGTTCATCGTTTTTGAATAATGATGCGTAGGTTTCCAATTGCGGGCGATAGCTTTCTGCTGCAGCACGCAATACATCACGAGCCGCATCTGCGGGCACTTCAGCAGTTTTGTAGTCAATAATCCAGCGCAGGCCGTCCTCAACAAAGGTGCGGTCTACAACATGGCTTTTAACAGCATCGGCTGTGACATGCGTCAGGGCCAGCTCATTGCCTGCGTTTTCCCTCGCCCTCAGTACCCATTGCCCGTCTTCACTGGCGAGTGATACTGCCAGCATGCCGGCAACCTGTGCTGCCGCATCCGATGCCGCATGCTCTGCATGCCCGCGCTGCCGCAGCCAGTGCCTCATGGCTGGCTGCACTGCTGCCAGCCTCGGCTGCGGCCAGGCCTCTATGCCCTGCTGCGCGATGATTTCCATGTAGCGGTGTGCCAGGGTGCCGGTATCAGCCTCTATGCTCGCACCATTGTCAGCCGGCCTGGCATTCTGTTTATTGCCGGCGATGGCAGGCTTGTCTGTTTGCAGCACAGCCGGTATTCGCGGCTGGCTCAGGCGCACCAGACGCGGGGTAAAGTGCGTAATATCGGCAGTTTCTTCCGCCATCACCGCGGCTTCTGCGGCAGCTTCAAACTCTTGCCGTACTGCATCCCACAGTAAATCAAGATAAGTATTTCTGATCGGGCTGACCTCGCCCTTTGCATTCTGGCTGACGATGCCCACCAGGTGCAGTTTGCGTTCAACCCGCGTTGCGGCCACATACAGCACGCGTGCCGATTCATTGGCATCACGCTCTTTTTCGCGCGCTTCAAGGTAGTCGTATGGGCTGACCTTGTCTTTATCTCGTGCACCTTTGGGTATATAAGGCGCCGCCAGCAGCTCATGCTGATGCCCGATGGCGACTTCTTCCCACAGCACCAGCGGCTTATCGCTGTTGTTGCCACCGGTTGATGCACCTAACCCCGGCAGAATAACAGTATCAAACTCCAGGCCTTTGGATTTATGTATGGTCATCATCTGCAGGTTTTCACCATGGCTATCGGGGGCCGCAAACAGCTTGGTGATTTCAAGCTCCATGCGTTCCGGCGAAAACTGGTTGCTGCGGTCAAGCGCATCCAGGCATGAAAAGAATGCCTGCACATCTACCACATCATTCTGTTCCCACAGGCAGGATGAGCCATTGAGCATGAGCCAGACACCGCGAATCCAGCGGCTGACATTCATGCGCCCCTGGCTTTCATAAGCTTCATCCAGTATCTCGCGCACATGCAGCAGCCGCGCCAAGCCATCACTGGATAATCGGGCTAACACTTCATCACTATGCATCAAAGACCAGATAGTACTGCAATGGTCATGCCCGGCCAGCGCATGCATATCATGCAGATTCAAGCCGCACCACGGTGCGCGCAATATCGAAAGCCAGTGCACGCGGTCTGCGCGGTGGTGCAGTGCATGGGTCAGCGCAAGCAAATCCTGCACTACCTGCCTGCCTGCCAGCGCCTCAATTTCCACCGCCTGAAATGCGATTTCCTTATGCTCGCGGCGCAGCTTGCTCACCAGCTGAGTAAGGTGTTTTTTAGAGCGCACCAGCACTGCAATCTTCGCCTTGGGGGCTGCGTTCTGCTCTTCCTGTATGGCGCGCACCACAGCTTCTGCCTCGCGCTGCTGCGCAAGCTCCAAAGGCTCATTGGCCTGCTTGATGATGGGGTGCACCTCTACACATTCATAGGCCGTATGCTCTTTGGTTGCAATGAAGGGCCGGTAATGTATTGCACCCTGTGCCACCTCGTCACGCTTGGGGAAGATAGGCGCAAAAGTCCGGTTGATCCAATCCACAACCGCTGGTGTAGAACGGTTATTGCGATACAGTTGCAAACGCTCCAGGTATATATCGCCAATGCCATGCTCTGCCGCATCGATAAACAGCCCGACATTGGCCTTGCGGAAGCGGTAGATGGACTGCATGGGGTCGCCCACTGCAAACAGGGTGCGGCCATCATCCGCCTGCCAGCCCATCGTCAGTTGCTCAAGCAGCTTGACCTGGCCCGGGCTGGTATCCTGAAATTCATCCACCAGCAAGTGCCGTATCTGGTAATCAAGCTTAAGCGCCAGGTCAGTCGGCTCGCCAAAGTCATCACCCAGCGCGCGCGTTGCACGGTGTGCAATCTCTACAAAATCCACCTCACCTGCACGCTGGAATACCAGCCATAACTCTGCCACGGCAAGATTAAGCAGCTGGGATAGCGTAGTGATAATCTGCCAGCCGGAATTATCAGTACCGGCATGCGGCAATGCACGCACGCGGTGCAGAAAACTCAAGTCTGCAACCGCTGAGATGATTTCGACCAGAACCGCTTTCTGCGCCCGGCCGTCATCGGTGGCCGGAAACCCGAACTTCACATTGATGCCACCCTCTTTGCGCGGCTCACCGGCAGCCGTCAACATCAAGTCTGCAACCGCGCACCACATCGGCAATGACGCATGCTTTGCGGCTATAGGCTCATCCCAATCCGCCAGCGGCGCCAGATGGCTATCCGCAGGCAAGTTGGATGCAGCAAAGCGCGCCACCGGCATGAGCGCGTGCTGCAAAGATGCAGGCACTGCCTGCAAGGCCAATGCCAGCTCGTGCTCCACCATGAAGCGCAAAGTCTGCTGCAGGGTTTCGGCATCTACCTGGTGCTGGGCATGGTGCAGCCACTGGTCGCGCTTTTCCAGCATTTTAATCAGCAGGTTTTTGAGCTGGCCGGCATCGTTGTCTACATAACGCAGCGCCGCTTTCACCACCTCGGTATGCTGCTTGTTTTCCAGCAAGGCCAGCGTCTGCTCGGCACCCTGCGCATACAGGGCAGAGGCATCCAGCGCCACGCGCGGCTGCGAGCCAAAACGGCTCATCAGCGGCATTTGCCTTGCCAGATGGGCGCACAGGCTATCAATGGTAAATATACGCAGGCGGGACGGGTTCTCAATCAGCTGCCAGTTCTGCTGCTGCCCGCGTTCCAGCGCTTTCAGGCTAAGCTCGTAGGTAATCTGCTTGTGCGGCTGTTCGGGCTTGTCGCCGCTGGCAGCTTTCATCAGGCTATCGAGAATACGCAGGCGCATCTCGGCCGCTGCCTTATTGGTAAAGGTGATGGCGATGATTTCTTCCGGCTCGTTCACCGTTTGCAGCAGCTTCAGGTAACGCTGTGTAAGCAGCTCGGTCTTGCCGGCGCCGGCCGGGGCCTCAACGATAAACGATGTCAGCTCCAGTGCGCGCTCACGGTTTTCTGCATCGGCTTCCAGATTAAAGGCGTGCTCGATATTCATTCGCTCGCCTCCTGAAAACGCTCAAACTGCAATTTCCGCTCTGGCAATCTCAGCAGCGGGGTCACTTCACAATACATAAGTTCGTTCTCATCGCTGAACCGCACCGCAGCCTCGCCCGCGCGCAGCTCGGTTGCAATCGCTTCAATTGCGGTTTTCCAGTGCGCCAGCAGATGCTGCCAATCACTGAAATCATTGGTAAATGCAGGTTTGCGTTTACCCTGCTCCACTTCAAAATTTTCTGCTGATACGCCTGAAAACACATGCTCGGCAGTCTTCACCATGCCGAAATATATACCCGCAACTCGCTCGGCAGGGTCGGCATAAAAGGTGGCATAAACAGGCAACTGCGGCTCGGTGATGCGGTCCTCGCCCCAGCTCCTGATTTTTGGCATCTGCCCGGTTTTGTAATCCACGAATTCCAGCCCGCCGTTTTCAAGCTGGTGTACGCGGTCAATCTTGAGCGTCACTTCAATGCCGCAGACATGCACTTTTTTACCAACTTCACAATCAACAATACGAAATGCCACGCCGCGTGCCTTTTCATAAGCCAGCCAATCGCCGACCAGGCGCAGCAGCCGCTCGGATTCGAGCTCCAGCACGGTGGCTGAAGCGACACTGCTCTCGGCAGCAAATGCCTGTATGGTGCTGCGCACCGATTTCACCAGAGCATCCATCAAAGCATCGGCACTCATATCGCGCAAATCGGCAAAGTGACGCCTGCGCCAGAACTCTTCAAGCACACCATGCACCAGCGAGCCGCGCTCCATGTTATCAAGGCCAGATACAGGGGCCTTAAGCGCCTTGGCGCCAAGCCGATACTGGTAGAACGCCCAGGCCGGGCACACTGCCTGCGCTTTAAGCAGACCAGTACCGCCGGAAACATGGTCGCCATCTGCAACGGCAGGCGCGGTATGGTCTTCGATATGCTCCAGCGCATCATGGCCGGCAAGGCTTAGCTGTTCTGCCAGCGTTGTGGCCAGGGGCACTTCTGTATCCAAGGGCGCAATATCCTGCATCAGCGGCGAAGGCCGCAGCTGGCTTTCGCCATCCATCCTGCTGCCGGAAAAGACAATGTGCCGCGCAGAGTGCAGCAGCCGCTGCTGTATGGTCGCCGCAAACACCGCCTGCACCGTGTTATCTGCATTGGGCAAGCCGGCAGCGCGCTGGACAAACGCCGGCAATAGCGGATTGGGGCGAGCCGGCGGCGGCCAGATATGGTCGTTCATATGCATGCACCATATGGCATCTACCGGTGTACTCAGGCCTTCCATAATGCCTAGTATCTGTAGCGCGGGCTCCAGCTCGGTTTCAGCCTGGAACACCTGTGCAGTACATATCTGCTGCAAGTAATGCACCGCTTCGCTGGCAGATAGTTTCTTGTCCAGCACATCCAGTTTTGCGAGCTGCTGCAGCGCTTTCTGCCATGCATTCAGCGCCTGGTATTCAAGGCTGTTGATATTGCGCTCGCCAGGCCATCCCAATGCAGCCAGTGTTGCATCCAGGGTCTGTGCCCATTGCTGGGCAGGCATTTTCGTTGACCTGTTGATTGCCATTGCAGCATTGATGTTTGCCAATAGTGAGGCAAGCTGCAGGCCGCCTTCCTGCTGTTCCTGTATAAATTGCATAAGGCGCGGCAGGCTGAACTGCATCGGCAGCTTCTCGCGCACCCTGGCATCGAGCAGCGCCCTTGCATCGGCCTCGTGTTTACTGGCAGACCAGAATGGCGAAAGCAGCAGCATGGATACATCAGACTGCTGCAACTGGTGCACAGTCATCAGACGCAGCAGGTTCAAACCCGCCTGAATCAGGGGCTGCTGTGCCAGCGGCGTGCCTAGTGAAAAATTGTAATGGCGCTGCATATCTGCCAGGCTCGGGCGCACGCTTAAAGGGTAAAACGCATCGTCGAGCAGATCTGCAAGCTGGTTTCTAATCTCGCTCAGGCGCGGCGTGACTATGGCAAGCCTGGCAGCCGGGTTTTCAGCCAGGCGCTGCCCTGCCCATGCCACCGCAGCACGGCATTCAGCCTCCTGGTTTTCAAGCTGTATATGCCGGGTTTGTGCCGGCGCGCTGGCCGTAGTTGCATACTCAAGCACCTCAACTCCGCGGTTGCGCAGAATCTCGCGCAGGCGTTTTTCCTGCGGCGCAGCCTGGTCAAAACCGCCAAACTCGATACGTGCCGGCAGCACGCCTGCACCCTGCGCAAGATGTGCCAGCTGCCAATCCACATAACGCACATTTTCCAATGCGCCAAGCTCGCGGCAGCGCTGCTGAAATGCGCGCTGCCAATGCAGGAACTGGCGGGTTTCCTCGGCCTGATGCTCACGCGGCACATGCAGGCTCCATGCAAGCACATAACGGTTCGCCTCAATCGCGGCGCTGGCCAGGCCGGAAATATCAAACAATTCGCCAAAAGCATTCTTCTTCAGCGACTGCGTGATGACATCTTCCCACAGCAACTGTTCATTAAAAGCGCTTAATGCATAAGGGGGGGATTCTTCATTGATGGTGCCGGTCAGCAGGCCTTCTTCAATCACGGCATCCAGCCACTGTGCAAGCGTCTGCACATCGGGGCTATGCCACTGCAACTTGCCGCCATTAATCTGGCTTTGGGCAATATCGCTTTGAATACTGCGCGCCAGGCGCGCTGAAGGGCATAAAATAATTGAATTGGCTGACATTGCACAATTCTATTGGATAATTAGGCCCCAGCAAATAAAATAGCTCGGACAGACCAAATTAAATAGCAGTATCAAGCCAAAGGAACAACATGCTCAGCCAGATTAAAAAGTTTTTGAAATATGCCGGCCTGTTTTTATTAATCCCTATCGGGTTATTTGCACTCTACATCTGGGCCGCCCTTAGCTGGACATACTCTTCAGGCGAGCGTGCCGGCTATGTGCAGAAACTATCGCAAAAAGGCTGGGTGTGCAAAACCTATGAAGGTGAGCTGATTCTGGTATCCATGCCCGGCACGCAGGCAGAAAAGTTTCTTTTCACGGTAAGAAACAACACCGTGGCGAAAAAGATTAATGAAACTGTAGGCCAGCGCGTACGCCTGCTTTACGAAGAGCATAAAGGCCTGCCCACCAGCTGTTTTGGCGATACCGCATACTTTGTGACCGACGTGCAGCCATTAGATAAACAACAATAATAGGCAAATACCAGATAATGGCCGCAACAGACGAAAAGAACTACATCACGCCAGAAGGCTTTGCCGCACTCAAGGCGGAGTTTCACCAGCTATACAAAATAGAACGCCCCGAGGTAGTCCGCACTGTGTCGTGGGCAGCCAGCAACGGCGACCGCAGCGAGAATGGCGATTACATCTATGGCAAGCGCCGTCTGCGCCAGATTGACAGCCGCTGCCGCCACCTGATGCGGCGCATGGACCTGGCCGAGATTGTAGACTCAAGCCAGCAGCAGCATCTGGAGAAAATTTTCTTTGGTGCCTGGGTCACTTTGTACAATCTGGAAGATGACACCGAACATGTTTACCGCATCGTCGGCAAAGACGAACTGGCGCCATCCAAGGGTTATATCAGCTGGATTTCACCTCTAGGTAAAGCCATGCTGGGGAAATCCATCGGCGATACCGTACGCCTGACCACGCCTAAAGGCGAAGAAGAGTTCGAGGTGGTTGAAATCCAATACACTAAACCTAGTGAGCTTTTGTAAATGTATTATTCAGGATGCAGTACAAGGCGCACGGAACGCAGGAGCCGAGATAGTATGAGTTATACAGCGAGGTTGCGAGTACCGCGCAACGCAGTAATGCGCCTGAAGAATGCATTTACAGAAGCTCACTGATGGGTTATGACATCTTCTGCAAGGTCGTGGATAACTTCGGCGACATCGGCGTGTGCTGGCGACTGGCACGCCAGCTTGAGAACGAGCACGGCATCAGCGTCAGGCTATGGATAGATGACCTTAACATCGCCAGGCAGCTGATACCTGCACTGGATACTGCACAAGATACACAACTGATTGAAAACATCACTATCGCTGCGTGGCATGACAGCAGCAAATTTGAGCATGCTGCCGACATCGTGATTGAAGCCTTCGGCTGCGAGCTGCCCGCTGATTATCAGGCGCTGATGCAGCCAGAAAGTATCTGGATAAACCTGGAATACCTGTCCGCTGAGTTGTGGGTGGAGGGGTTTCATGCCAGAAACTCCAAACACGGCATGCTAACGCGCCATTTCTTTTTCCCCGGCTTTACAGAAGCTACCGGCGGCCTGCTGCGCGAGCATGGCATTGTTGAAAAAAACCAGAAAATGGCCAGCTCCAAACAGCTGCAGTCCAGCTTTTTCAGGCAATTAAACCTGCCAGCCATTGCAGATGATGCATCGCTTAAAGTATCACTATTCAGCTATCCGCACGCCCCCATCAGCGAGCTGCTATCTGCCATGGCAGATGCTGGCACAGCCATTACCTGCCATGTGCCCGCCACCAGCATACTGCCAAAAATTGCACATTTTTTTGGCAAAGATTCAGTCTCCGCCGGTGATTTTTTAAACCGCGGCAGCCTGAACCTGCATGTACTGCCATTTTTAAGCCAGCCTGATTACGACAGCCTGCTGGCCATCTGCGACATCAATTTTGTGCGCGGTGAAGACAGCTGGATACGTGCGATATGGGCTGGCAAGCCATTTATCTGGCAACCCTACTGGCAGACCGAAGACACGCACATCACCAAGCTCAAGGCCTTTTTGGCGCTCTATTACACAGGTTGCGACCAGACGCTTAAACCGGTTATAGATGCCATGCATTATGGCTGGGCATCAAGCGAAATAGCGCCATCAGCATGGCAGCACTACACCGGCAATATCAGCCGCCTTAAAACATTTACTTCAGGGCAGGCCAAGACCATGGCGGCACAAACCGACCTTGCAACTAACTTGGTGATTTTTATTGAAAAATTGCAGCACAATAAGATATAATGCCCGGTTTTACGCATGTCCCCTTTAATTTGTAAGGCAACCTATGAAAACAGCACAAGAACTCCGCGTTGGTAACGTAATTATGGTAGGCAACGATCCACTCGTTGTTGTTAAAACAGAGTACAACAAATCTGGCCGTAACTCTGCCGTAGTTAAAATGAAATTCAAAAACCTGCTCACTGAAACACCTAGCGAAAACGTTTACAACGCTGGCGACAAGTTTGAAGTTGTTATTCTGGATAAAAAAGAAGTGACTTACTCATACTTCGCTGATCCAGCTTACGTGTTCATGGATGCCGATTACAACCAGTACGACGTTGACGGCGAATACATGACAGACGTTTTACCATACCTGGAAGATGGCCTGGCGGCTGACTTGCGTTTCTACAACGACAAAGCAATCTCAGTTGAAATTGCAAACTCTGTAGTGCGCGAAGTAACTTACACAGAGCCAGCAGTAAAAGGCGACACCTCTGGTAAAGTTTTGAAACCAGCTAAAATCGCTACCGGCTTTGAAGTAGCTGTGCCTTTATTCGTTAGCCAAGGCGACAAAATCGAGATTGACACACGTACCGGCGAATACAAAAACCGCGTAATGAAATAAGTCAAAAATAATTTTCACTGGAATTATATTTCAGTAAAAATTTCAAAAAAGGGAGCAAACAGCTCCCTTTTTTTATGCCTAATACTATTGAAATCGCGTTAATATCACACAATATTAAAAACAATAAATTACCAGGGGCACAAAAATGAACGACAAACAACTGGTTGCGCTGCATGCAGCGAAATACGTTAAAAACGGTATGCTGGTTGGCTTGGGCACAGGCTCCACTGCCAATTACTTTATTGAAGAGCTGGCACGCCTGACGCGTGAAGAAGGCCTGAAAATCACCACAGTTGCCAGCTCCACCATCAGCGCACAAAAAGCGCAGTCACTCGAACTGCCTATCGTTGCTCTGGAGCATATCAGCCAGATTGACCTGTACGTAGATGGTGCCGATGAGATTGACCCTGAAAGAACCCTGCTCAAAGGCCGCGGCAGTGACCTGGTGAAAGAAAAATTGCTGGCAAAGGCTGCGGCACAATTTATTGCCGTAGCAGATGCGAGTAAACTCGTGAGCTATATCGGCCAGAATTTTGTGATTCCGATTGAAGTAATTCCCTTTGCGTGGCAGCTTGCCAAAAAAAACCTTGAAGACATCGGCGGCCAGGGCGACCTGCGCCCCAATGCGGCCAAAGATGGCTTCTGGGTGACCTCCCACGGCAGTTATGTGCTGGACATGAAGTTCGACAAAAGCCTGGATACCGCCACCTTGAACGGGCTCATCAACAACACGCCGGGCGTGGTTGAACACGGCATCTTCTACAAGCTGGCAGACAAGGTTCTCATCGCCACCGATGGCGTAGTGAGCGAGTACCGCAATTGATCGGTTCAATTCGGAATAAACCGCTTATGCGTTTATTTTTAATTCAGCCGTTTCTGATTCTGACCCTGGCCTTGATGGCGGGCTGTAAGCCTGCCGACAAGGTCAGCAGCCTGCCGTCGATAGACCCCGATAAGAAAGAAATCGTTTTTGTCACGCACAACGGCCCCACCACGTATTACTCAAACAACGAGAACAAGCCGGCAGGCATCGAATATGACCTGGCTACCCTATTCGTTAAAGAATATTACCCGGGCTATGAGGCACGTTTTACGATTGTAGACAGCATCAGCGATGTGATTCCAAGCCTGCTGAAGAATAAGGCACACATTGCCGCAGCCAACCTTTCGGTAACCCATTTACGCGAGCATCTGGTGCTTTTTTCAACGCCTTACCAGGAGACGCAGCAGCAGCTGATATTCAATAGCGAGGTGAATAGCAAACCTGAAACGCTGGCCGACCTTAAAGACAGCCAGATTGCAGTGCCGGAAGGCACCAGCTACGCCGAGCGCCTGGCAGAACTCCAGAAAAAACAGCCCACATTGCACTGGCATGCGGTCAAGAACACCAATTCCGAATCGCTGCTGGAGGAAGTGGCTGATGGCGTCCTTGACTACACAATTGCAGACAGCCACTTGGCGGCATTGATG
>Ga0208392_1000097_pt1 | contig 20846 bp, 14 predicted proteins | sample LakWasMeta3_LOW4_2_FD_183855 | JGI IMG/M metagenome (GOLD analysis project Ga0208392, IMG submission 183855) | Freshwater sediment methanotrophic microbial communities from Lake Washington under simulated oxygen tension - Sediment Metagenome... | ecosystem: Environmental > Aquatic > Freshwater >... | reverse complement strand
AAATCATGCCGCCTGCAGCTGCTGAACCAATGGTATTGTTACCAATCTCTCCTGCACCCGAGGCAAACATGAGCGGAATCAAACCGGCAATAAAGGCAAAGGAGGTCATTAAAATAGGCCGTAACCGCAGTACGCCCGCTTCAATGGCCGCTTCAAACGGCGTTTTTCCCAGTCGGTGTTGCAAGGTGGCAAATTCAATAATTAAAATGGCGTTTTTACCGAGTATACCGATGAGCATGATCATCGCTATTTGCGCATAGATATTGTTTTCCAAGCCCATCACCATGAGTAAAAACAGGGCGCCGAAGATACCAATAGGCAGCGACAGGATCACGGCCAATGGCAACAGGAAACTTTCATATTGTGCCGCGAGGAGCAGGTAAACAAATAACAGGCAAATTATGAAAATATAAATAGCCTGATTGCCGGCGTTGGCTTGATCTCGGGACGATCCCGCCCAATCGTAGCCAAAGCCTTTGGGTAATTTTTGTGCTGCCACGTCCTTGATTGCCGCAATCGCCTGCCCGCTGCTGAAGCCTTTGGCAGGCTGTCCGTTGATCATGGCCGAGGTGTACATGTTGTAGCGCGTCACCTGCTCCGGGCCATAGACTTTTTCAATGCGCAGAAAAGACGAAAACGGCACCATTTCCCCTGCTTCATTTTTGATGTACAGCTTCATCAGGTCGTCAGGCTGGGCGCGATATTCCGGCAGCGCCTGTACCATGACTTTATACATCTGACCAAAACGGATAAAGTTGGTCGCATATTCACTGCCGATGAGAGTTTGCAAGGTACTCATAGCATTTTCGGCGGTAATGCCTTTTTGTGCGGCCTTATCGCCGTCAATATGCAGTAGAAATTGCGGAAAACTGGCGTTGAAGGTGGTGAAGGCATTTGCTATTTCGGGGCGCTTGTTGAGTTCTTCCACGAAGGCATCCGCCACTTTCTGCAATTGCGCCAGGTCGCCCGAACCGGTTTTATCCAGCAAACGCATTTCAAAGCCGCTGGAATTGCCGTAACCCGGTACCGGCGGCGGGGTGAAAAATTCAATACTGGCATCTTTAATATGCCGGGTTTTTTCTTCAAGCACACTGATAAGTTCCTTATCAGAGACCGTCCTTTCTCCCCAGTTTTTTAAGCTGATCAGATTCATGCCGTAAACCGCCCCTGAACCATCCGAGAGCACACTAAAGCCCGCCAGACTGGATACCGAATTAACGCCTTCCAGACCCGATGCGATAACTTGTAATTCATTCACTACTTTTTCGGTACGCTCCAGGGTTGCTCCCGAGGGGGTAGTGATATTGGCATAGATGGTTCCTTGGTCTTCCTCGGGAATAAAGCCCGCGGGCACCGCAGCCCCTATCAAACCGGCGCCCACTGAAAATGCCAGCAATATGCCAAAGGTGATCATCCTTCTGCTGGCGATTACGCCAATGACTTTCCTGTAATTATCAGAAAGCGCGTTATAGCGCTGATTAAATCCGGCAAAGAAAAGTTGCAGCCCCGATTTCTTATGTGTTTCTTCGTGATGGTTTTTTTTAAGAAACAGCGCGCATAACGCAGGGGTCAGGGTAAGCGCGGTAATACCCGAGAGGACGATAGAAACCGCCATGGTCAGGGAAAACTGCCGGTAAAAAATGCCGGTGGGACCTTCCATAAAAGCAACCGGTAAAAAAACCGCCGACATGACCAGCGTGATCGCAATAATCGCCCCGCTGATTTCATGCATGGCTTGCTTGGTTGCTTTGCGTGGCCCGATGTCTGAATGCTCCATTTTGGCATGCACCGCTTCGATGACCACTATGGCGTTGTCTACCACAATTCCTATAGCCAGTACCAAAGCGAACAGGGTAATGAGGTTTAGTGAAAACCCCATGAGTTGCATAAAGAAAAAAGTGCCCACCAGCGACACAGGGACCGCAAGAATGGGAATGATGGTGGAGCGAACATCCTGCAAAAACACAAACACCACTAAGGCCACTAACAGGAAGGCTTCTATTAAGGTTTTAATCACTTCGTGAATAGACGCGTCCAAAAACTCGGAAACATCGTAACTTAAGGAGTAATCCATGCCCGGTGGAAATGAATTGGCTTTAATTTCAGCCATGGTCGCCTTGATATTGCTAATGACCTCCTTGGCATTACTCCCCGGCCGCTGTTTCAACATAATCGCGGCGGAAGGTTGTCCGTTTTCCTTGGAAAGCACATCGTAATCCTGGGAATCGAAAGCGACTTCGGCAACATCTTTCAGACGTAAAATTTCGCCATCCGTTTTACTGCTCAAGACGATATTTTCATAAGCTTCCCGGGTGTTGTGCTTGCCGGTATATTTTAAAATATACTGTAGCGACTGACCTTTCCTGCCTGAACTTTCGCCAATTTTACCGGGCGCCGCCTCGACATTTTGCGCCTTTAATTTTTCAATAATCTCCTGCGCGGAAATGTTATACATCAGGAGTTTATCGGGCTTCAACCACACACGCATCGCGTATTCCCTGGAACCCATAATATCGGCAAACCCTACCCCTTCTATTCTTTTGAGCTCTCTCAAAACGTTGATGTCGGTAAAGTTGTAAAGAAACTTTTCGTCCAACGTGGAATCCCGGCTGAGAATGTTGACGTACAGGAGCATACTGTTTTGCACTTTCTCGACGATGACCCCCGATTTAATCGCTTCTTCGGGTAGCTCATCCAATACCGAAGCGACCCGGTTCTGCACATTAACAGAGGCGACTTCCGGATCAGTGCCGGCTTTAAAAATAATCTGTATCACGCTGACGCCATCATTACCGGAAACAGAGGACATATAGGCCATGCCAGGGACGCCATTGATGGCCCGTTCCAGGGGGGTTACCACTGCCTTTACGCAAGCTTCTGCATTCGCACCGATGAATTTTGTCGTGACATTAACTTCAGGCGGCGCAATATCGGGAAACTGTGTGATCGGGAGCTTGGTTAAAGACAACAAGCCTGCCAAGGTGATAAGAACCGATATAACGATGGAGAGTACCGGGCGCTGAATAAATTTAACCGTCATCATGATTGTTATCGCCCTTGGTTAATCGTTGGTGCTTAAGGACATAGCTTTTGCTAAATCAACATAAACAGCCTCTATTTTGGTACCATCCTTAACATTTGCTACCCCCTCGAACAGTATCTTGTCGTCTTTAGACAAACCGGATTCCACGGCAAAAAAATCCGGAAAGCGCATTTTGGGAATGATATTCCTTTGCGACAGCACACCCTTTTGATTGACCACGAAAACATAAAGCTTGTCCTGAATTTCAAACGTTGACTTTTGAGGAACAAACAAGGCATTTTTAAGTTGCTTGTTGACCACTACCTTGCCATTAGCCCCATGTTTTAAAATGCCATCCGGATTAGGAAATCTTGCTCTGAAAGCAATATTACCGGTTGCATGGTCGATTTCACTTTCAATCGTTTCAATCTTGCCTTCGTGGTCGTATAGAGCATGGTTGGCGAGTTTTAAGCTCACGGTGTTGGTCTCTTTTTCTTTATTGCCGATGTAGTTCAGATAATCGACTTCTGATAAATTGAAATAGGCAAACACCTCCCGGTTATCAGAAATAGAGGTCAACATATCCCCTTCTGCTATCAAACTGCCTACTTTGTTAGGAATACGATTGATAATGCCGTGGTAAGGTGCTTTAATTTGCGTAAATGACAGATGTAAAGCAGCCTGCTCTTTGTGCGCCAAAGCTTCAGCCACATCAGCTTTCAAGGCATCCGTTTTGGCTTTTATGACATCAAGCTCAGTTTCCGAAACAATGTTTTTTTCAACCAGCAGCTTTACATTTTTTAATTCAACTTCGGATACCTTTACATCTGCAATAGCATTTTTATAAGCGGCATCCGCTTTTTGCAATTCTTTTTCAAATTCTAAAAAGTTAAGCGAAAAGAGTAATTGCCCTTCTTTTACTGTTTGACCTTCATCCACATAAATTTTTTCAATGTAGCCTTTAACTTTACTGCGCACCTCTACATACTTTACCGACTGAATTTCTGCGACATATTCATGACTGTAAGTGGCGTCTTTTAGGGTGGGGTTAACCACCTCATAGGTGTCGGCTTTTTTGTCAGCCTCTTTCTCGGGAGTGCAGGATGCCGTGATAAAGCACAAGGCAAGGAGCAGGAGTTGGCTATTTTTCATCATGAATAATTATGCTGTAAATTTTTGCCCATTGGGCTAGTTGTAAAATAAGGCAGCAGTAAATCTTCCATACTGTACAGTCCATTGTTTTTGCCCAAAATATGTTGTGCAGCGAACAATGCGCCATTGCCAAACGCTTCCCGTGATATGGATTCATGCTTAAGCCGGACTGTCTGGTACGGAAAGCCGAACAGTATTTCGTGAACGCCAATAATCCCTCCCGCCCTGATCGATTTTATGACTTCTTCCGGCACATCCAGACAATCGGCTATTTTTTTTGCGGTTCCTGAAATCTCGGGTTTATTTTTAAAATGCTCCTCTATCACTTCAATGTCGGTGTAGGTAGCGATATTTTTTAGAATTCTCGCGGCAATGATCAAAAAATTGATGCCAATGGTGATGTTTGGAGACCATAAAATCCTTGTGTCAATCGATAATTCCTCAAGATAGTGAATTCTCTCGGGTGAATAGGAAGAAATCGCGCTGACAATCGCTATACCACGTTTCCTGGCTTCTTCGCCATAATATCCAACACCGTGTTGCGAAGAGAAATCAATGATCACATCGACAGGAAAGCGGTCGAGCAGATTAGCGGAGGTAAATTCGTTTTTTGAATAAATAAGGCCGGGCTCATCGGACAGAACGCCCAGAAATTCAGGTACAGAGCGGTTTTCAAGAAGTTTTGTCTTACGTATTACCCATTGCAGGTTCGCCTCTTTACTTTCAAGTAAAACCGATGCAACCGCTTTACCTGCTTTGCCGAACCCCATTAATCCTACCTTCATACCTGCTCATCCACTAACATTGAAATTTTTGATATCTGCCATAAAACAATGAATAAAGTGTATAACCAGCTCAATAATCATGCCAAAAGATAACGTATTTCTTTTGGCACCGATTAATGAATAACAACACTATGTTTTAAAATAAAAAAATTTATAAATATACATTTATCAACCAAGTATTTGTGTGGTAATAAATCAATTAGCTAATTACTTTATGTTGCTTTAAACTACAGATATGTAGTAAATAACAACACATCATTTTCATGCGCATCTCTACCAAACTGACGCTATCGCTTACAATCATTGGCTTACTGGTGTTTGTAGGATATGGCTTGTATCTTTTTGCGGTTGAACAACAAGATTTAACACGAGTAGTCAGCCAGCAAACGCAACGGCTCGGTAAGAGCCTGCAAATTGCAATCGAGAATGCTTTACGGGATAAACAGCCAGCTGATATTGAAGAACTACTGAAAGGGCTTGAGCAAATTGAAACTGACTTGATAATCCGAGTTTACGATCAGCAAGGCAATGCATTTCCTGATGCCATCGACTCTTTTTACAACGATGATTTCCCAAACCAATTACATGAGGCATTGAAAAAATGGGAAAGCGAGCAGTTCTATTATCCGATGCAAAATCCCGAATACATTACCTTGCTGTTACCCTTGCAAAATGAGGATGGAGAAAAGATCGGGATACTGTTCATTGCACGCAGTCTAAGCAAAATGTCCCGCGAGCTTGATGCTAATCGTCGTGATCTGATTATTTCCTCTGTGGCTTTTATTTTAATTACAGTGCCGCTCTGTACTGTTATAGGTCTAATTTATATCGGTTGGCCCTTGAAACGATTGATCAATGGCATGTCACAAATCAAGGAAGGTAATTTTGCTCCCTTGCCCTTTAAAAACCAACAGGATGAAATGGGCGTTCTATTAATGGCATTTAATGATATGGCGACGGAATTGGAAAATGCCCGCAGAAAACTTAAGGAAGAAGCGCAATCCCGCCGCCATGTCCAGGCCGCCCTTCAGGAAGCCGACAAACTAATTACCATAGGACAGTTGTCAGCGGGACTGGCCCATGAAATCGGCTCGCCATTACAGATCTTAAAAGGCCGAGCCGAGCACCTGCTGTTGTGTGCCGGCCAACCCGTGGAAGTCATCCGCAATGCACAGATACTGGCTTCCCAAGCCGAACGTATTACCCGTATTGTTCAACAACTACTGGAGTTTACCCGGCGGCGCCCGCCACATTTCACCCGCATTGATCTGCGTGAACCCGTGAATGCAGTACTCAATCTACTGGAATACGAAGCGCATAAAAAACGGGTCGAGTTGAGCTTTGAAGCCGCGAAAGACCTGCCGCTGATCCACGCGGACAGTGACGGTATCCAGCAAATCGTCTTAAACCTGGTCAGCAATGCCTTATCCGCAACCGGTGCGGGAGGGCGAATTGTTGTAGCTGTCGAGTCCTGCCAAACGGACATTGATCCCGCTCATCGCAAGGCTGTTGAAGCGGTTCAATTAACAGTCCGGGACAATGGCTGTGGCATGTCCCAAGAAACACTAAATCACTTGTTTGATCCATTTTTTACTACGCGTCATGAACATGGCGGGGTCGGGCTTGGGCTGGCTGTGGCCCGCAGCCTTGTCACGGCACATCACGGCAGCATCAAAGCCGAAAGCTCGCCTGGGCAAGGCAGTATCATCACCATCATTTTACCCTTGGAAAACCCCCATCATGTCGTTGACTAATCAAGCAATGCCAAAAACCAAACACTTGCTGGTCATCGATGACGATAGCGGCGTTGTCGAGTATTTAACGGAAATGCTTACCAGCCACGGTTATAGGGTAAGTGGCGAAACCGCCCCGCAACGCGCACTGGAGCTGCTGGAAACCGAGCACTTCGATTTGGTAATCAGCGATGTGGAAATGCCCGGCATGCGCGGCCTGGATTTGATGTCGGCGATTCATGCACATAAGCCCAGGCAGTTGATTCTGTTAATCACCGCCTTCGGTAGTATTGATCTGGGGGTGCGCAGCTTACAGATGGGCGCCTGCGGTTTTGTAACCAAACCGTTTTCCATAAAGGACTTGCTAGCCTCCATCGAACGCGCCTTTAGGGACCGGCAAATGCGTCGAGAGATTGTGCGAGTTGCAAAGGACGACCAAGATGCCATTCCGCGCGGATTGATTGCGGAAAGCCCAAAAATGCAAAAAATCCTGCAACTTGCCAACCGGGCGGCCCAGATCAATTCCCCGGTATTGCTGACGGGTGAAAGCGGTGTCGGCAAGGGCGCTTTGGCGCGTTTTATTCATGAGCATAGCCCGCGTGCTAAAGGCCCGTTTCTACAAATCAACTGTGCCGCGTTGCCTTTTACACTGGTGGAAAGCGAATTGTTTGGCGTGCGCAAAGGCGCTTACACCGATGCCCGTGAACATCGCCCAGGCTTGTTTGTTGAAGCCGAAGGCGGTACTTTGTTTCTGGACGAAATTGCGGAAATGCCCCTGGCGATTCAGCCCAAACTGCTACAAGCACTGGAAACAGGCAAGGTAAGACCCGTAGGATCAGCAAGCGAAATCGCCACCGATGTCCGCATTATCGCTGCTACCAACCAACCCATCGAGAAAACCCTGCAAAACGGATTGATGCGCCCGGATCTTTACTATCGGCTCAGTGTGATTCGTTTTGACATTCCGCCTTTAAGAGAAAGGCTGCCTGATTTGGAATACCTGGTGGATCATTTATTACAAAATGCCCAAACAAAACTGCAAAGACAAATCCAGGGAATATCTGCTGAAGCCATGAGATGGATTCGCGCTTATCCCTGGCCCGGGAATGTGCGCGAATTGGCTAATATACTGGAGAGAGCGGTTGCCTTGACCGAGCATGACACGATCCTGCTGGAAGATTTGGCTCAGGCAACCCAGTTATCTATTGACGATAACTTGTTAAACAATGCCGCAATGCAGGTTATGACTTTGGCGGAATTGGAAAATGCCTATATCCGCCGCATTATGGAAATAACCCAGGGCAACAAGGTGCAAGCGGCTAAAATTTTGGGTATTGACCGAGGCACACTTTATCGTAAATTGGGGGATGATCAGATTTAACCAACGGCTTTTAATCTCTGTATCAAATGTCCCCTTGATTCAATGCAACAAGAATCGAGGGGTTCTCGGGACAGTATTCATATGGATTACTCTCGCTGCAGATACAGCACCGACAGATTGACTATGTAGATGGCGAACATGAACAAGCTAACCCAGCCCACCGTCTTGAACAAGCGGGTTTGCGGACGATACAGCAGGCCAACGATAGCGATGCCTGTCATCATAATGGCCGACTGGATCGTAACCAAGTGCACGGGCGAAACGTTGGCAAGGAGGGGGCCTTTAAGGTAAGCCAAATCGTCCACAGCGATAATCACCAAATCGAACAGGTTGCTCCCCAACAGATCGCTGATCGCCATGTCCAACGCCCCAATTCTCAATGCCGATAGAGTGACAGCAACTTCTGGCAAGGAGGTGGCTAAAGCCACGAACACGGTGCCCACAAAACTGCGGTGCCAACCCATGGTAACGGCCAAATGCTCGGCCGCTACAGGCAGCCTGATGGACATCAAAACTACAACAGCGGCTGCCAGAAAATAAAATGTCAGTGCCTTGGTCAAACTGATTTTTGGATAACGCTCGGCTATTTCCTCCACAACTTCCAGGCGTTGGGCTTTCTCGTAGCGAAAAACCGTGCGCGCAGCAAAGATATAAAACAGCACGATGATTGGAGTGTATAAGCCGACGTGCCCCAAACTCATGCTGATGTCGTGTTGGTACAAGACGATGTTAAACGCCACGAAACCGAGAAGCACAACCCCGAATCCTGCCGAAAGTATGTGTCCCTGACTGATCCTGGTATAGACCGAAGCTTCCCGATGCAGAAAATCCAGTAGTACAATCAGCAACAAATTGAATACGCAACTGCCCAAGGCATCGCCTAGAGCGATGTTCGTAACCCCGACATAGGCCACCGCGCTAACACCGGTAACCAGTTCCGGCAACGAAGTGACCGTCGCGAGCATAGCGAAGCCAACCCAAGTGCCACCCAACCCAGTCTTTTCGGCGATGACATCACCATAAAGGGAAAGAAAGTAGCCGGAAGTCCCAATCATTAAAGATAAGACGGCAAACTCAATGAAAATAGACCAATGCACCATGAGTTATACTGTATTTTGCCAAAAAAATTACTTTCCTTACTTCCTGGTTTTGTTTTACTCGTTTACGTGACATCTATATGCATCACACAACGCAAGGTACAAAGGAATTGGATGGATGAGTTTTGATGTCCTGCTAGCCAAAAAAGCAGTAGCCATCAACGGGATCAAAATCTCATGGCTGTTGGTCATTTCCATAACAATGACAAATGACGTGAGTGGCGATTGCAGCATGCCCGAGAAATAAGCGGTCATAGTCAGCAAAATCATCGCCGAAGCAGGCGCAATTGGAAACCAGTTCGCTAGATCAACACCGAAACCAGCCCCCGTTGCAAGCGACGGAACAAAAATGCCGCTGGGTATGCCGCTAAAGAAAGTTACGCAAGTAGCTAGCATTTTAAGAAAGGGATAAGAAGTCTCCATGGGTTGGATATTGTGCAGAATGGACTTGGTTTGTTGATAACCGGTACCAATAGTCGCACCATTAGACAAATAGTTGACTGCCGCCATGACTCCGCCGCAAACGATGGCGATAACAACAATCGGGATGCCGGTTCGTTTAAGGAAACGGCTACCGAGAATAGTGATTTTGCTGAAAAAGCCACCCAGAAATCCCCCGGCAATCCCGCATAATGGCACCGCAAGCCAGCTTTGTCCCCAAGGCATGATGAGCGATTCATCTTCAAAATAAATGTAGCTATTTAATATGGCATAAGCTGTGATACCGGAAAAAATGATAGCGGTTATTACCAGACTGCTAATGCGCTCTTCCAGGGTCCGGCCCATTTCTTCAATGGCGAAAATAATTCCTGCCAAAGGGGTACTAAACATAGCAGCAAACCCGGCAGCACTGCCAGCCAAAATTAAACCTTTTTCCATATAGTGAGGCGGAAATTTAATGGCCTTAGCGAGTGACAACATAATGGAAGCCCCGACATGGACAGCGGGACCACCAAAACCGACTGATGCTCCGGAAAGCAAGCCCATAATAGGCAAGAAGATTTTGCCGAAAGCAATTTTTAAGGAAATTAATTTGGATCTTTCTTTAAGATTGCTGGCGATTTCCAGTGCTGTTTTAACCTGGGGAATGCCGCTACGTTCGCTGCCGGGAAAGAAGCGAAAAGTGATCCAGGCTGTAAACCCCATTCCGATAGGCGGGATAATAAAATGAAACCAGGGAAAGTGAAGTGAAAGTGTGCGATAGGTTTGTGCGGCCCATTCGCTGAGCAAGGTCATCATGACGATAACCAGTCCGACAATGATTGCACCTATCCAGAATACCAGGCGTTGTTTCCAGGCGATAAGGGAAAAAGAAGAAGCAGGCTGTTCCATCACCAAGGGAGAATAAATTTTCCGCGCAGTTTTACGGCCAGGATAGGAAACAGCAAAACTGAAATCATCCCCGCGCTGACCAATATTGCTGCCCTATCGGGCGGCATAAGTCCCGAAGAAACGCCGATTTCGCTGATGATAACGATCAGAGGGAGACCGGTAGCAGAATAGAGCGCGAAGGGCAGCTTCTCTTCGGGAGTCAATTCCTTCTTGTATAAGAACACAGGAACGCCCCGAACCAAAACCAGTAAACCCGACAAAAGCGCCACTTGTATCGGCGCTAGAGGAGCAGACCATAAGGCGCTGACTTCAAACCTCATACCCGCGACAATAAAGAAGATGGGTATCAGAAAGCCATAACCGATTGCATCCAACTTGTGACGCAATAATTCGCCCTCTTTGCCTTTAATGGCGAGTCCAACGACTATGCCAGCGGCAAATGCGCCCATCACGATATTCAAACCGAATTTGGCGGCGAGCGCGACGAATAGAATCTGAAGCAGAATGCAAATTCTCACGGGAAGTTGACCACTGCTTTGCATCGTTCGAGTCAGTATGTCGATCAGCCGTGACGAGCGAGTATTCAAGGCAATATATGCAGCGGCCAAGGCGATAATGATAAAAGTCACCATAAACAGTGCGTGCACAAAAGTGCTATTTGTGGGAATCAACAACATCGAAATGACCACCAGAGGGCCGAATTCGCCGACGGCAGCGGCTGCAACCATATACGTCCCGAAAGAGGTATTCAGTTCTCCCCGGTCGCGAAGAATGGGAGCCAGCACGCCCAAAGCGGTGGTAGATAGGGCGACTGCCGCCAACACAGGCGGCGTCTGAATGAGTCCGATAACGTTGAAAAAGAACATGCAAACCATGGCCACGAAGAGCGAAAGAAACCAACCACCTACCGCCAAGGATAAAGGCCTGCCGCGAATCTTGTCGAAATCAATCTCAAGCCCGACCATGAACAGCAGAAAAGTCAGACCGAGTTCTCCCAGTGTACCGGTCATGCCATCCGGACTGGCCAAGTGGAACACATGCGGGCCTATCAATATTCCCAAAATGACTTCAAGAACCACGACGGGCAAGCGAAAATTACGGGGTAACTCGGCAAGCAGTGGCGCGAGCATCGCAACAAATGCGATTAGCAGAAGTTCAGAAGGATATGCTTCCATAGGTAGACACCAATGTTAGTAACTTTAAATTTTAGTGACCTGAGTTTAAATGAGTTATCAATTACAGACCACCGTTTTCGTTGTTTTCCAGATGCAATTTTTTGACAACTGCTTTTTGTATGACTCTATTCTGTAAACCAGCGTTCGCTTGCCAGTCTAGGTATGCAAATAAATTCATAATAACTATCAAATAGTTATTTATCATGATCAATTTCGCATTTGGCAAACAATTAACGTCATTAGTTTAATGAACGTTAAATTTCCATAAGATGATCGAGTAGAAAAATCTGTGGTTAAATACAAAGGGAACTACTTAACTTTGAATATAAAAAATACCGTCAGCTATAAGCCCATGAAGTTCTCTCTCTTTTTGAAGAGAGACGTGGGTGCATCAAAATTCTTGTATTTTATAATCGCAAAACCAGCCTCAGTCGGTACGGTAACGCACATAATGGGTTATTGAAAACGTCAATTTCCTCTTCTATTAATGACTTACATTCTTCCCGGGTTTTTAAATCGCATGCATGAAGATGTCATAATTGCCATTGTCGGCATTGGTCTGATAGGTATTGCCTGTCAATGGATTGCCTGGCGAGTAAAGCTGCCCGCCATCCTGTTTTTGTTGATAGCCGGGATCGTGGCCGGCCCGGTTTCTTCGAAGGCAGCCTGACTCTCAAGCTCAAGGATATCCAGGGTTTGCAAACAGTTGTTCACCGCCTGGTGATCACAAGCGTACTGGTTACCTGGTGCATCATCTCTCTTGCTACCCATTGGCTGCTGGATTTTACCTGGAAGCTGTCTCTTCTGTTCGGTGCGATTACTGTCGTCACAGGCCCCACCGTGGTCGTTCCCATGTTACGTACCGTGCGCCCCACGGCGAATGTTGCGAACATACTGCGTTGGGAGGGCATCGTGATCGATCCTATTGGCGCCCTGCTTGGTGTGCTGGTCTTTCAATTCATCATCTCGGAAGCCGATAGCGGTGCTATTGGCCAGACCCTTATAGTCTTTTGCAAGACGCTGGTACTCAGTTCATCAATTGGCGGTATGGCTGGTTATGGCTTCGGGCAACTCATCCGAAATCATTGGCTCCCCGATTTTCTCCATAATATTGCCGCCCTGTCGCTGGTCTTTGGTGTCTTCGCCACTGCTGATGCGGTACAGCATGAATCCGGTTTGCTGGCGGTGACGGTGATGGGTATCTGGCTAGCCAATATGAAACGGGTGCCTATGCAAGATATCCTTAACTTCAAAGAAAGCCTTAGTGTTTTGCTCATTTCAGGACTGTTTATTATTCTGGCGGCAAGGATTAATTTCGATCGCTTTTTCGATTTGGGCTGGCAAGCAGCAGGGATCTTTCTGGTGATCCAATTTGTCGCCAGACCGGTGAAGGTGTTGCTCGCCACCTGGGGCACATCTCTTGCCTGGAGCGAAAGGCTTTTGATCGCGTGGATAGGCCCAAGGGGAATCGTTGCGGCGGCCACTGCCGCCGTATTCACCGCTCGTCTTCAAGAGCATGGTTATGAAGCGGGAAAAATCTTCCCAACGCACTTGGCCTTGATGCCCATTGAATACCTGCAATCCGGTTTGCTGGTTCCGCTTACGTTCATGGTCATTATCGGTACGGTTGTGCTGCAAAGTATCACGGCACGCTTTATCGCGCTTAGGCTTGGTGTCGCCGAACCCGAAGCCAAGGGTATTTTGATCGTCGGTGCCAATGCGCCGGCACGAGAAATCGCAAAAGCACTTCGCGAATGCGGATTCAATGTTTTATTAGCGGATGCGGACTGGAACCATATCCGGACTGCGCGTATGGATGGGCTCAATACTTATTACGGCAACGCTGTGTCGGAACATGCGGATCAACACCTTGATTTAATTGGCATTGGTCACCTGCTGGCTTTATCGGAGTATCCAGAAATCAACCTGCTCGCCTGTCAGCGTTACCATCCGGAATTCGGACGCAGCGCTGTTTATTCGATTCAAGCCCAAAATCATTCTTCCGTCGGTGCGAAGTCTCGTTTCGCTCTTTCTCCGGAAGGACGGTTATTGTTCGGTGCAGATGTGAATATTCACAGGTTGCAAGAAATGCTCAATAAGGGCGCCAAAATCCACAAAACCATCTTAACTGAACAATATAATTTTCAATGTTTTCTCCAGAACATTAAGCAAGATACTATCCCACTATTCACAATTGAGCCGAATGGCTCGATTAAATTTTTCGCAGTGGACGACGGAGTATCGCCCAAGCCTGACTGGATGGTGATTTCTCTCGTTCGCCCCGAATCTTCCCCGACTTCAACTTGACTGAACTATCAGGCTTGCAAAGCAAAAATTCCTAAATTTATACAGGGAGAACACCCCGCAAAAAAACTTGAGTTTATTGCTATTGGCCAATAAAGAATGATAGGCGCTATAACACTCGCCTTTTGGTGTAACTGGCTTCAACAGTCAAACAAATTGCTTGTGTATGACTTGATATCCTCATATTTCCGTCAACCAATAAAATTGATAAGCCTGCAAAACGATCCGGCGCTCATACTGGGTAGGGCTTTTGCCGCTGTATAAATCGATAAAGTGGCCGTAAAGATTAATACCTCTGCCACTGATTGCATCCAGATCGAGATATTGGGGGGCGGCATCAAAATTGGCTACCACCAGGACACGTTCCGACGGACGCTGAAAATTGAAACGGATAAAGCAGAGCAAGTGTTCATTATTGACTTCCAGTAATTCGCGGTTATTGAAATCGGCGAATGCGGACGTTTCCTTGCGAATGGCGATCATTTTTTTCATCGCATTAAACAATATATATTCGACTGTCCCTTGTTTTTTCCGCAATCCGGCTCTTTCCCAATTGATTTTGGGCCGGTGGATCCAGCGGTTGTCGCTGCTTTTGCTGGGGTCGTCGCGATAACTGTAGTCATTGACGACGCCGAGTGCGTCGCCGTTGTAAAGCAGGGGAATGCCGCCGAAAGATAGAATCAGGCTGTTCAGTAACAGGATTTTATTGATGGCCGCCGTAATCAAGTCCGTATCGCCGCTTTCCGTAGCCGACTCAAGTCCTGCCAGAGATGCCAGGGAGCCGCAAATACGCGCGTCTCCGGTTGCGTCGTTACGCATAAACACCAACCCTCTGGCCGGCGAACCATGGAATTCACCGCTGAAATAATCGACCAGAAATTTTCGGTGTGCAAAAGGTTCGTAACCGGCCGCACTGACATCGTTGTCGTCAAAACCGAAGCCGATGTCGTCGTGGCAGCGCACATAATTTAGCCAGGTCGCCCTTTCCAGTTTGGCGGGTAGATTTTTAATACCCTGATAGAGCAATTTGGTGTTTTTAGTGGCGATACCGTCCCACAACAACGCCATCAACGTGGCGTTGTAAGCGATTTCGCATTCCTTGGCGATAATGGCGTCTTCGCCAAAATATTTGATGACTTCAACCGGCGCAACGATCGCTTCAGCAATAAACAACACGCCGGGCGCTGTCACCTGACAACAATCCTTCATTAATTGCAATATCAGGTGCGCGTTACGTTCGTTTTGACAAGTGGAACCAATTTTTTTCCACAGGAAGGCGACGGCGTCGAGACGCAACACGTCGACGCCCTGGTTTGCCCAAAACAGGATGATGTCGAGCATTTCGATGAACACTTCGGGATTGCTGTAGTTCAAATCCCACTGGTAGTTATGGAAGACAGTCATCACCCATTTTTGCATGCCCGCATTCCAGGTAAAGTTGCCCGGATCGGTTTCCGGGAAAATTTCCGGCATGGTCTGTTCGAACATATCGGGAATTTCCCGGTTATCAAAAATATAGTAATAGTCCTGATAACGGCGCTCACCCATGACCGCCTTTTTAGCCCATTCGTGCTCGTCTGAGGTATGATTGAGCACGATGTCCAGGACCAGCAGGATGTCGCGTTTTCTAAATTCCTCGGCAACCCTGCGTAAATCGTTTAAGCCGCCAATCCTATCGTCGATTTTACGAAAATCGCTGACTGCGTAGCCTCCGTCACTTTTGCCGGTTGGACACATCAAAATCGGCATGATATGCACCATATTGATGCCAAGTTCCTGGAAATAAGGCGTTTTATCGGCCAAATCGTCCAGATTTTCCGCGAAACCGTTAGTATAAAGCGCCATGCCCACCCATTTCTGCGACAGGAACCAGTTATGATCCTGTTCCCGTTGAATGTCGACGTGCTCCAGCACCGCAGAGCGGTTGATATAGCCTTTGGCCATCGTTTCCACCAGACGCAACATGTGTGCCTCAAAGTCGTTTCGGTGTCCATAGAGGTTAAAAAACAGCGAATAAATGGCGTAGAAATTTGCACCCAGCCGGGTATAAAAATGCCGTAAATCCTGTCTCCTGATTTCCGGTTTTAAATCATCCAGAATGGCATTCAATAGTGAGTGGGAAACTTGTTCATACATGACGTTATCCTGGATTTGTAATCGTGTTAAGCATTTATTCGTAAAACAGAAAAAATTATCACCATGAAGACACGAAGTTTTATTTGTTCGTGTTCATCGTGGTGAATAAAAGATTTTTTAATCAATCCCCCATTGTTCGCTGAACGCGCGATAAAATTTTCTATCGGCAACGGTTGCGCCGCGTCTACCGACCACAGCACAGGCAAACGCTTGCGCCCGTTCCAGAGTTGCCTCTAAAGGCCATTGCCTGCTAAATCCCAGTAGCAACAAGGCAGCAAAAGCATCGCCAGCGCCTACCGTATCGACCACGGCAATATTTTCCGGCGGCTTTACGGACACGAAGAGCTGCTGTTTGTGGTAAGCAATGGCGCCATTTTCGCCACGAGTCACTACCAGCGTTTCCAGATCGAACTGAGCGCAAAATGCCAGCATGGCGGCTTCCAATCCATCGCTTTCCGGGCATAGTACGGCCAATTCGTCTTCATTGAGTTTGACCCAATCCGCATCATCGAGCAATGGCAAAAGCACTGACGGCTCCCACCAGGGCGGCCGTAAATTGACATCAACAAATATTTTGCCTTGATGCCGGGCTTTGATAACTTGCAACGCTGCGCGCGCAACCGTGTTTCTAACTGCCAAAGAGCCATGATATAAAGTTCCCTGGGTATTTTTTTTCTCAAGCAATTCTCCTTCGATAAAATCGAAGGCGCTGTCGGCCACAATTTCATAATGCGGTTCGTCATCCTGAATCAACACCCGAACGCTACCGGTAGGATGCTCGCTATCGATTTGTAAAGCTTCACGGCTCATGCCCCAGGCGTCCATTAACGCGGTGATTTCACGTCCAGCAGGATCGTTGCCGACCCGGCTGATGAAACGGGGAGATTGTCCGAATGCCTGCAAATGCCAGGCGACATTGAACGGTGCACCGCCCAGAACCCGGCTACCATCTGGAAAATGGTCGAACAGCACTTCGCCGAAAATATGTAGAGGTTCGTTATTGCTCATGATCTTTTTCCATCCAATGCAGGGTGTCAGGGTGATAATGGGCGACACCTTCAAGAATCCCCGCGCTGTAATTGCCGTTCATGCCCAGAAAACCGCCTTGCGCCAAATACAATGCCGCCATCGTTCCCTGCTGTAGGGCTTGGGTTTTGGCTTGCTCGATAACATCGCCGTCTGCATTTGCAACCAATACAGAGGGTACCGCGCTGGCGAGTACCGGTAAATCGTTGCCGCTGTCGCCGGCAAAAACCGTGTTGGTATAATCAAAGCCTTGCTGTTGCATTAAAAATTCCACGGCATGGAGTTTGGTGGCTAGAGCAGGCAATACATCCAGGAGACCTGTCGACGCCGCTTCGGCGACACTATAGATTAAGCTGGACGCCATCCTTGCCAGGTTAAGACGCCGCGACATTTCTTTCTTCAGAGCACGGATGTCCGTAGGTAACGGCAGATAATAGCTGAGCTTATAGCGGTTTTGTTTGCTTTCTTCCTGTGGACGCAGTAACTCCAAGTCGGTAAATAAAGGCCGCAAATTGTTCGCCGTCAATCCCCGCCAATCCGCGGAGACCTCCTGTTCCCATTCAGACCAATGCAGCCATTCTCCTGCACGCACCTGATAAATAGTGGTGCCGACATCGCCGATAACCCAATCGGGCAACGGCAGTTCGTATTCAAGGATAGCGTCTTCAACCAACTTGCGGTGCCGGCCGCTGACATAAGCCAGAATCACCTCCGGGCGCGATACTAGGCGGGTGAAAGCCGCTCGCGCGCCAGGCGATTCGGGCTGTTTGCCGTTTGGCAGCAGGGTGCGGTCAAGGTCCGTACAAATCAAAATACGTTTCGGCATAAGCTTTATGTTCCGCTAAAGATTGAAAAAATCGTAATGATCGACGGCTTCCAATATACCCCTGGCATGCGACTGCTCGGCAAAATAAACGTGTCCGCTATCGCCCAGTATCGACAATTCTTCACGGTGCCGATTGGCGACGACAACCCCAAGCGTGTTGCCGCGCAGCATGTCTTCGTCGCCCCCGGAACCCCCTGTCACCAGGATGCGCTCCAGGGGAATATTCCATTGCCGGGCAACATAGCGTAAGGCCTGTCCCTTGGAAGCCCGGGCCGGGACGATATCCAGAAAATGACCCATCGAAAGTGTCGGATTGACTGGCAATTCTTGTTGCCTCAACAGGGTTAAAATGTCTTCCATCGGCGGTGCAATAGCGCTATCGTAATAGTAGGAAAGCTTAAAACGGCTTTGCTCGCTTTTGGGTTGCGGAGTCAGGCCGGGGATCCCTGGCAGTTCGTCGATCATTCGACGTAAAATTTGTGGTGTCCACAAATGATCGATATGGTAAGTCCAGGCAATGTCGGCGATCAGTTGCGGGGCATAATAGATTTCGGTGCCGAGACTGGTAATTAAAATATCGGGCATTGGAATACGGTGCGTTTTTAAAATCGCCAGTACCGCATCCAGCCGCCGTCCGGTCGCGATACCGAATAGAAATTTTTTACGCTTTTCGCGGATAAGTTTTACAAATTGCGCCAATCCTTCATCGTCACCCAACAAGGTATTATCGATAGCCGTAAAAATGGCTTTTTTCCGGTAGCGGCCTGTTTTTGCGACCGGCGGGGTTTTCGGAAGCTGTTCCCGGTGCGGCGACAACATCCGGATTTTTTGCAAATAGGCTTGTGCATGCGCGTCCCAGGAATAATACCGGGCAACGTTTTGTAAACCGTTTGCGACAAACTCCCGCCAAAGTTTTGGATTTTCGAGAATAGTCAATAACGCTTTGGCCATTGCCGACTTATCCAGCGGGTCAACCAGCAAGCCGTTACGGCAATTGCCGATGATATCCACCGGACCGCCGTTTTCGGTCGCGACCAGCGGCAAGCCGCTGGCGGCCGCTTCAAGCAGCGTCAAGCCAAACGGTTCGGTTAAGGCCGGATTGATAAAAACACCTCCGGACGCCGCGGCAAGACGATAAATATCGGCGACGTCGCCGGCTGAGTGATGCTTAGGTAACGCGACCCGGCCATATAAATCGTAACAATCGACTACCAGCAACAACTCCGTAAAAACCCCTTGCGGGCCTTCGCCCAATTCCCTGATATCGTCACGATTACCGGCGACAATCACCAGATTGGCCAATTGCTGCAAACGTGGCGATTCCCCAAATGCTTCCAGAAGGCCGACGATATTTTTCCGTTCGTCGGGTCTGGAAAGCGCCAATATCATCGGCTTTTCCGGTTCGTGCAGCCACATCTCAAGGATTTTTGCAAAGGCAATATCTTCGTCGGCGGAAGCCTGCGGATGAAACTCTTCAAGATCGGTTCCGGGCGGGATGACCGCCATCTTGTCCGGCGTGTAGCAATTGTAGAGCTCGTATTGCTCTTCGATTTCATTGCGGGTGCTGGTAATCACCAGATCGGCGTTGGTCAGCGTATCCTCTTCGGCGTCGATACGACGGGACATATGATAGCGCTGCTCGATCTCTTCCATCGTTAAGCCCATGGCCAGGAGCCTGCGGCATTTATCGCGCCCCAGGGAATGACCGGTATGGATCAACGATAAACCCGTCCAATGCGCAAGGCGCACACCCACATAGCCGGCGTCGGCATAATGGCTGTGCAGAATATCGGGCAAGCGGGGCTGACGGTGCAACCAACTCAGTAAATTATCGGCGAAACTATCCAGATGGTCCCATAACTCTTCTTTGCGGATATACCCTTCGGGACCCGCCTCGATGCGGACTATTTGTGCATTTTCCGCCAGCGGTTCGACGGGCTCGGCGTAATCGGGGCTGACTTCGCTGTCGATTATCCGCCGTGTTACCAAATCCACGCGCACGACATCCGGCTGTTTTGCCAGGGCTTTAGCCAACTCGACAACATATTTGGTTTGACCGCCGGTATCCGCGTCGCGGCCCAATTCCAGATTGTGTCCACGGATCAAGCCGTGAACACTGATTGATACGATATACAGAGAGGCGGTATTAGTGTTTTCAATCATCATTAGTTTTTTGCTCTCAAAAACCGGGAATCAATCCATTTTAGGTTTAAACAGCTTAATGCCATCTTAAATGGCAATATGCATTGGAACTTTATAGCCGCGGAAAAGTATTGGTTTGATCTTCATTTGGCAATTCGTTATCGAACTGCACAAAAGGGAACCATGCATAGCAGTTGGCTAAAAAGCTCCTCTGCATTCTGATTCTCAGGGTAATTTTGTAGCCTTGCCGACCAATTCCGCTTCGCTCAGATGCAAATCATGCTTGACACCGTCTTTGCCCATAACTTATGTGCGCCCGGGATAATCGCTGGTTTTCTTAAGCAAAACTTTGCGTGTATTGGTCTCATAGAGTATTCGGGTCAACACCCTTCTGGTATTGGCCCACTGCGTGATAAATAGCAAAATAACCAATGCAAAATTTACTAGTAATGAACACTTTATCAAACCGGGCGTTGTCGGCTTGCCGGAAATGAAGTGCCCGCCTTCACATGGTCGCCAACGTGTACGTTAATTTTGCCGAGATAGCCGGCAACAACAGCAACAAATCTTCCATATTGTAAAGCCCATAATTTTTACTCAAAGCGAGCAATGCATCATTGCCAAACGCTTCCCGTGATATGGATTCATGCTTAAGCCGGACTGTCTGGTACGGAAAGCCGAACAGTATTTCGTGAACGCCAATAATCCCTCCCGCCCTGATCGATTTTATGCCTT
>Ga0208392_1000096_pt1 | contig 20851 bp, 21 predicted proteins | sample LakWasMeta3_LOW4_2_FD_183855 | JGI IMG/M metagenome (GOLD analysis project Ga0208392, IMG submission 183855) | Freshwater sediment methanotrophic microbial communities from Lake Washington under simulated oxygen tension - Sediment Metagenome... | ecosystem: Environmental > Aquatic > Freshwater >... | reverse complement strand
CGATCGGCAAACGGGCTGGTTTGAATGAAGACACTGATACTGTTGGCATAAGAGCGCTGCACCCGTGCCTTTTCCGCTGCACGTGAGGTATACAGGGTTACTGATTCAATCAGACTGTCCAGTGACGTCACCGGGCTGCCAAAGCTACGGGTACTGGCTATGTTTTGTTTCGGCGGGGCCACCTGTTCCAGATCAATACACGCGATGCCATTAAGTTCAGCAATGGTTTTCGCCATGACCACACTGAACTGGTCACGCAAGGTGCGTGAATGGGCTTGTTGTAAATCCAGGACGGTAACAATGCCCACTTGCTGCAATTTTGCTGAGAGTCTTGTGCCGATGCCCCAAACTTCCCCCACGGGTAGGGAGGCAAATAGTGAATCGGTCATCGTCTTCGGCATGGTCGTCAAGTTACACACCCCCGCATAGTCCGGTCGCTTTTTGGCACAATGATTTGCCAGCTTAGCCAGAGTTTTGGTCGCACCTATGCCGACACACACCGGCATGCCTGTCCATTGCAAAATGGTTGCTTTAATATCTTGACCGTAACGGCTTAAATCCTTATTGCCAAAACCGGCCAATGAAAGAAATGATTCATCCACTGAGTAGATTTCCTGGTCCGGGCTGAACTGACGCAAGGTATTCATCACGCGATTACTCACGTCCGCATAAAGCGCATAATTACTCGATAAGGCAATGACTTCACCGGTTTTAAACTGCTCTTTTATTTGAAACCATGGGGCACCCATTTTAATGCCAAGCCGTTTTGCCGCATCCGAGCGACTGACACAGCAGCCATCATTATTGGATAGGATGACTAATGCTTTACCTCTTAGTGTTGGATTAAATAGGGTTTCACAGCTTGCGTAAAAATTATTACAATCAACTAAGGCTACGGCAGTCATCGACTGTATTTTCTAATCGATCCAGTGACCACGCCCCAGATCTCAAAGTCCATGCCATCCTTGATTTCAATGGGCGTAAAATCCGGATTGGCGGGGAGTAACACCGGTTGTTCATTCCTGCCCAGTGTTAACTGTTTGATAGTGAATTCGCCATTCACTACGGCCAGGACAATATCGCCCACCTTGGCGTTTTTAGAGCGGTCGACGATCGCCACATCTTTCGGCAGTAAACCCGCATCACGCATCGACAGGCCAGTGATGGTGACCAGAAATGTTGCGTCTTCCTGGTCAACTAAATAGTCATGAATATTTAACCGTTTCGCGATGTGATCGTCACAGGGCGATGGAAACCCCGCAGATACGTTTGAGGAATACAGCGGCAATTCAACCCTGACGTCCGGAGCAGTCACTACCATGTGCTCGTTGAAATCTATTTTGTCAGACAAGCCAATAGTGGAATATGACCTTAAGAAGTCCTTGATCTGGGTGACTTTGCTTTTGGGGATACGCATTGGGATGGTGGATTCCCCATAGGCGTTTCTGCCTGCTGGTCTGCCGGCTTTTGCTTTCGTTTTGGTATCAGACATAATGATCATGATCTAAATTTGAATTAGTGTACACTAATTCAATCATGACAATGTTTCATTGTCAAACTAGCCATAGGAAACAGAACGATAAATTCAGTTAAGGCCTTACCATATACTCTTAGTCACAGATGAGAATCGGTAAAACAAAAAACAGAGTCTTTACTCATTAATATAACTCCACCCAAGCTTAAGTGAGGGAACTTAGTGAGCATCAACCTGAGTATTTGAGAATGAAGAAATTCAACAATAAAGTTGTGCAGGGAACACTTGTGAAGTTAGTCGGCGTAGTCGGAATGCACCCTGTAAAAAAAATCCATGAAACAAGGCAATGGATAACTGTTGTCGGCGTTTCAGGAAGATTTGAACGCGATCAGGTTCAACGATTCACCAATTCGACCATAACCGAAGAAGAATTACTACTACGAGCTAAAGAGCGGCGCTTACGCTCCAACGCATTATCAAACGACTCACCCAGCTTAACGAACACAGCCATTGATGTTCACGTCAACCAGTTAAATAACTCTACTAAGATGACCGGTGACTGACTTCATCGACTAGGGGTAGTCGGCCAATTTTCGACATTCAAGGATATTTCACCTAAACCGGCAATGCCAGCGAAAAACGCAGAAGTTATTTACAAGAGGCCTATAACTGTTCCACGCTTTATTATGGGGTAAAGAAAAAATGGCAACCAGTACAACAAGGGCTCGCTATTTTTTGATCACTATATTATGCCAAGTTAGATTACGTAAGGTCTCTGTCTCGCTTTCATTCACAAGTACTTCGCATCCCTTACTTATAAAAAAATCCAAAAAGTCAGCAATATTAATGGGTTCATAAAGTTTGCCTTTTTCTCGATTATCGGTGTTATTTGTACCGCGAAAAGAGATTACCAAGTAGCCACTAACATCAAGTAATTGGAGGAAGCGATTACAAGTGGATGTAAGGTCTGAGCTATTCAAATGCATCAATACGGCCGAGCAAAGAATATTCTGAAATGTTGTCTCGCTAAGCTGGCTTAACTCTGGCAAGTAGTCATGAGTAAAATTGCCGTTTGGATACAAAGAGCGAGCTTGATTTAGCATTTCTTCTGAGGCATCAACGCCTATTGAAGGAAAGCCATGTTGATTCAACCAGTGCGTATCTCGACCAATGCCGCAACCAATATCCGCAGTAGTTCCACCTTTAATGAAGTAGAGATCGATTAGTTCATAAATTCTGTAAGGAATTAATGTTGAATGTAATTGAGCAACACTTGCAGCTTCTCGGTTGTACGTATCGATTGTTTCTTTATCCATGTGTAAGGTTACGTTGAAGTTTATGCGGTTATTGATCCGAGTTTTAACACATATGAGACTGCGGGGGTATTTTGAAATTGTTCAATAGATGATCAAGTTTATGCATGCGCCAATTTTTATTCGTCATATCAACTTCTTCAAGAATATTGTTATGTTTTTATCACGTTGTCTAGCGATTCTAGTGTGTGGCTCAATCCATTACAGAGTGATTACGAGCTTAGCCCCTCAATCTTTTACGATTATTTGGTGGTAATTGTTTCTACTCCTGCATTAGCTCTGAGCAGGTGACTCTACTCAATACAGGATAAGCAAAGTTATTTCTAAATAGATCTACAAAGCCTGCTGATTATTATGTAATTACGTAATTACACTTTTAATTATGTAATTACATATTCACTTATGTAATACTGTCCTTGCCTAAATTGAACTCAATTTTTCAGGATATATCGCGATGACAAGAATCACAGAAGAACAAGTCCACGCCGCTTGCATGGAAATCTCCGCCCAAGGAGAGCGCCCCACAGCATTAAAATTATTGGATCAGCTGGGAAGTGGCAGTCTGACTACAATTACTAAATACCTGGGCACCTGGAATGAGACTAATCAAGCGCAGACAATCAAAACAGAAACACTACCAGCTGTTATCAAGCTACCTGACGACCTAGCCAAAAGCGGTGAAGATTTGGTAAAAAAAGTATGGAATATCGCTAAGGCCATGGCTGATAAGGAACTTGAAGTCCACAGTGAAGCATTGAAACAAGCCGAAGCATCCACCCATGCCAAAGTCGAAGAGGCTTACAAGTTTTCCGATGCTCAAAGTACAAAAATTGAGCAGATGGAAGATACACTTGCGGCTATGAAAAATGATTTCAATAATTTGCAAAGTGACTTTATTCAAACAAGAGACAAGCTGAATGAGACTGAAAAGCTCAATGTCGGGGTATCGAAAGACAATGAATATTTGGCTCTCACCATTACAGAACAAAAGCAGAAAATTGCTGAGCTAGAAAATTTAAATGGTGCTCTTTCTGGTCAAGTTGTTGAGTTTAAAAATTTAAAATTGCTGTATGAATCAGCCGTTTTAGAATTGAAACAAGCCCGTGAGACTGCAGCCACGGCCGAAAAATTAGTTTCTAATCTTGAGGGTCAGCTAAAGGTTTATAAGGTCTTAGAGAAGCCTTAAGACAATCAATCTTAACGACTAAGACATGAGAGATCCTTACAATTTGCAAAGATTCATTGATGCGCAGGATTCCGTGTATCCGCTAGTTTGCTCTGAACTAAGACACGGATGTAAAACTGGGCATTGAATGTGGTTTGTATTTCCGCAAATTAAGGGTCTTGGATACAGCACTATTGCGAAGAAATTTGCTATTACTTCGCTTGAAGAGGCGCGTGCATATCTAGATCATCTGGTGCTTGGCAGCAGACTTAGAGAATGCACGCAATTGGTTTACCAAATTGAAGGGCGTTCTATTGAGCAGATTTTTGGTTATCCTGATTATTTGAAGTTGGCTTCTTCGATGACGCTATTTGCAATGGCTAGCTCTGACAACCAAGATTTCAAATTAGTTCTACAAAAATACTTTGCCGGTAACTATGATCAACTGACGCTGGAGAGCCTGCCTGTGGAAGGCGACTAATGTTAGTGACTAGCGGCTGACGGCCATACAATTTTGCGACATTGAGTTTCATTTGTGTCACAGAAGCCGCCATACAAATATGACTGAGGGCTATAAAGCGGCAGACAATCAAACAGGGGAACCCCTGCTTGATTGATTTCTGTTTTAGCAACGAGTCAAGCTAGTTTTTTTATTTTTCCGGCGAGTGAATGACAGTAAACCTAAGCCGCTACCAAACAGCCAAATAGCTCCGGGAACTGGAACGGCCGAAATATTAGCAACTTCATTAGCTGATAGCGCCCCATCCCAGATACGAATGGAATTTACAACACCTGGTGCAGATTCTCCGTAGCCAGTGGCAGCATCATCTTCAAAAAAATGAATAATGTTATTGGTGGAGTTAAAAACTGCAAGTGAGCTAGAGTCTATAAACGTTAGTTCTTGTACGCCATTCAGATAGGCAGTGAAAACGTTTGTACTGCTATCACGGGTAATAACAACATCAGCGTTTGTATTGACTGTTAAAGATGTTGATCCGTTAGTGACTGGGTAGAAATTTAAATTATTAGTGTACGTATAAAAGCCAGAATCCGGAATGAGATCGTTAAAATCAACAATTTTTTGCCAACCACTGAGAGTAGTAAAATTGAAGTTTAATGCTATCGAATAAGAATCACCTGCGGTAAGTCCGTTAGATAGAGTCAGCCCTTGATTTATATCAAAGGAGTAACTGCTAGGGCCTAATGTGCCGCCATCGGCTATCAACGCTGTACCACCTAGCGAATCGTTAAGAGTGTCCTGAAATTGATAGTTGTGAAGTAGTGTTGCAGCGTTCGCGCTTGCTGCACAAGACAACAGAAAGACAACTGCTATTTTTTTATATGCTGATATTTTCATCATGCTTTACTCTTCATTAAATTTAAAATGCATACATGTAAGTGGAATAGCTAATTGTGTCCTTTTATAACTTAAATCACACTGTATCTACACTATATGCAGGTGTTATGCCAAATATATTTGATCATAAAAATCAATATGTTATTTATGAAAAACAAAAAATAAATCACGAATTGTAAAAAAATCTGACAGTTCCCCCCTTAATTTTACGGATTTTTAAAGTTTTTCTTTACATCCGAAGGCAATAAATGAATTGAAATCCACCACAAAAAACTATTTTTAGACCTCAAAAGCCTTACATGCTATGACTTTCTTTAATTATCCAACATAAATGGGTCGCTCATACAAAACTGTAAAAATACCTGACACTTAAATGACAAGAAGGACGCTGTAGTAAGCCCACGTAGCTCCGATTAACGATAGCGTAATCGGAGCTACGTTGACCTTGAAATGTGCTATTACGCAAGCTAATCGCACCCACATTCTGAAAGACAGCTTATTTGGCTATTTCCTGCCACTGCAAATTAAATATTATCAGGCAGCAAGGGGGCGGTTGAACTCAGTGTTGACTGGCAGCTTTCAGGAGTCTGAATTTCATTGACCGCTATCAGGCTGACCGCCTCAGTCCGGCCATAACCGGCCATTTAGGGTGCTGGCGAAATTTTGATCCCTAAGTTCATCGTATGACAGCTTTTCGGCAAGCAACCTTGAGTCGTCATCGGCTCGACCCGGCCAATTGCTGCCTGTTGCGACTGGCCGCTTTATTGCGGTGAATATAGCTGACTCAACTTTAGACACAGCACTGTCCGCGCCTTGCCAGCATAACTTCAAGACGAATGGGCTGCGTAGAGATGGAACTGCGAATTATCGTGAGACCAACTGGTCAAGGTGACAATCGAGGGTTGCCGCGCTGTTCAGGGAAGCTGAATTTTTGCGACTTTGGGTCAAAACCGTCGCGAAAGGCAAGTCCGGTAAATTCAATTCGCAGCCATTGCGCGACGAACCCCGCCGTCAGAGGATGGCCTTCACGCCAGGGCGCTACTTTGCGAAGAGGAAACCCGTCGTCGACCGCCAGCGCTAACAACTGAGCCAGTGTCCAGGCGGTGCAACGGATTTGCATCCAGGTTTCCAGTGCGGTGCGCGACTGTTGCCAGAGATTGGCGATACCCCACCAGCGTTTCAGGTTATGAAACAACGGCTCGATGCCCTAACGCCGGGCGTACAGTTCGACAATTGCCGTGGCCGATAACGCCGTTTCGGTGGCTAGCAACAGTCGGGGCTTTGCCCAAGTCTGTTTTTTATCATCGTAAAACTCGCACCAAACGGCACGAACCGGTACGCCCTTCAGGAATCGGGCCAAGGCCACTGCTGAACGTAGTCGCAGCTTTTGTGGTTTACCGTGCAGCGTTAACGACATTTCGCATAGAGGCAAGAGGGCAATTGCCTCGGCCGTCAGGCGTTGACCGTATTTTCGAGGTCGGCCCCGACCGGACGTGCCGGTCGCATCGGGCGGCAAAAACAAGGCGGTATCGATGCGGGGCTGAGCAATGACCTGGATACCCCGACTCAGCAACGGCAAGACCAGGCGAGCGCGCATGAACCAGGAGTCGCATAGCAGCCGAGTCGGCACGGTCAGTACCGGTGCCAACACCCGTAGCAAAGCCAGCACAATAGTCAACTTATTGCGATGACCCGTATTCGGCACCAGGCGCGATAAAATCGGCAACACCAGTTTGGCCTTGCCATGCCCCAGAACACTGACACCCAGTGTCACCCAGCACTGGGCCTGCACGAAATCCGGTCAATTGGCTTTATTGGCATGATCATGGCGCACCGCACTACCGGGCGCATCCTGCGAATGCCGCAGTGCCAGTGTATCGTCGATAACCAGATTCAGGGTTTGCAGCAGCAACACCGACTGCACCAAAGTCAGCAGTGCGCGGGCTAGCGGCAGACTACGCACGCTGCCGCGTTCGATCAACTTGTAATATGTGGTCCAATGGCAACGGTGCCCAATCGAGCCAATGGCGCGGGTGACCCAGCCTTCCGGCGACACCCAACAGGCGCACAGCAATTCGACGAAAGTCGCCCGCGAACGAGTCGGCATGGCAGGCAGCAAAGTGGTAATCCATTGAGACAGAAAATGGCGGCTACGCAGAGAAAAGGACATGAGAGGCACCCGGAGCAAATAAATGCTCCATGGGCCGCCACTCGACAGCCTATCAATGAACAACTGTTGTCGAGTAGATGGGGTGCTATGTCAAGTGCTTTTTTGCGCTGTGTGAAAAATGTCGGGCACTAAAAAACCGCCAGCCCTGACGGGCGAAGCGGCTGAATGTCTATAGTTGAGTATAGCTGAATAAAGTTCAGCAATGTGCCAACAGACGTTCAAGTGTAAGGTGGTCAACGCTTTTATGACTGCCGGTATGTCTGAAAAATGAGCGGTCATGGCATCATCGGTGTCAATGAATTGAACCAGTAATAGCCATTAACATAGGCTACGCGCAAAAAAAACAAACTGGAGGATGGAAAACAACGGACTGAGTCGATTCATCAAGTGCGACAAACCGCTGAAGGCTAAGAAATCCACAAAATCTGTGGATTAATCGGGTAAAAAGGGCCGAAATTAGGGCGGCAGGCTTCGGAGTTTTTGGGTTAGACTGTCTAGTAATTGGTCAACTGGCCTGTTGATTTGTTGTTTTGCTAATCAATCAGTCTGCCCATTGTTTCTTTCGTGATTTTTAGTCAGGGCAAGGATACGGACAGTTATTGCCAATTACTTTCCCACCAAAATCGCGATAGCTTAGTACGCGATCTATGCCCCCACAAACGGCTGCAGCGTCACGGTACGCCTCGTCTATGCAGTTTTCGCAGTTGTCGTAGAGTGGATCAAGTGCACCGTAAGCATAACCTCTGGAAAAGGTCCCGTCATCACAATGGGCAGTGACGGATACATCGCAACAATCACCTGAAGGATGTGCCTTTGGATTGGCTTTAGTCAGACTTGGTTGGCGGTTAATGGGTTTAGCTTGGGTAGGTAACTTCATAATCATCTCCAAATGGATTTTTACAGATTTATCGACACTGGTCACCTCTGTAGTTTTGGCGATCAAACCACGTCGTTAACCGAAGCACTCATCGCACCCCGTTGCCCCAGCAGCAGTAAGGCATTTTGTAGGCACTAACCATTGCCGTCACAGATTGGCAAACACGAAGCTATAGCAGCTGCGCAAGCTGCCTTTTTGAGAAAACTGCACCCCGATGGCTGGATCGCTCCTGTTTCGCTATTCACGCTAGGGTTGCGTGCGACGGCACGTACTTGATTTGGAAGTCTCATAATGGCTACCTAAGTGGCAGAATGGCCTAACTACACGAACCACATTGTGGATCACCACGCCCATCACAATAACAACTACAAGTTTGACCGTCAGGACAATTGTTACTAGAAGTTGCATTGCCACATGTAACACTACAGCTTCCAGCAGGGGTTATTTTAGACGCTGAAAATTTTAGAAACGATGCGTGTTGTTGCCGGTCAACCGCACGCACTTGATTTGGAAGTCTCATAATGGTTTCCTCTTAGTTATTGGGGACTGGAAATTGGAACAGTTACTAAGTGAAGCTTTCCATAACTGTTCCACGCATCCCAGACCCCAAATTAGAAATTGTCCTTTTGTGCTAGAAGCACTCATAACATCCTGGTTGTCCTACAGCACCGAGGCATGCCACACATGCAGCACCTAAGCTTGCATAACAGATCGCTCCACAAGACGCGATAGCAGTTGCACAAGCTGCCTGTTTGAGAAAACTGCACCCCGATGGCTGGATCGCTCCTGTTTCGCTATTCACGCTAGGGTTGCGGGCGACGGCACGTACTTGATTTGGAAGTCTCATAATGGTTTCCCCTTTATTAAGTTAAATGTAACACTCTCTCAAACATGGCGGATCGTCTATGTGATCCGTCGATACAACACCACCTCAATGCTCGCACGTTGTCTTGCACATTTCTTCGCATATTGCTCGATTTGTGCCACTGAGCGTACTGCAATCGGCAAAGCAATGTGCGCAGTCTTCTGAAGCCGTAATTCCTGTTCGCGTTGGTCTGTAAGATATCTCGCGAATCGTCGGCTTGGTTTGGATTGGTAATCTCATATTCCCCCTCCTACGTTGGTTGTTGATTTTTATGACCGTTACTTAAGTAGTGTTATCGGCACCTCCAGCTGCGCATCTCACCAATAGTTACCGGAACCACGTCACTGACATCGACCGTATAACGAAATACCCGGTTAGCAACATTAGTGTTAGTTGGGTTAAAAAACGAGAGTTCAACATCATAGCAATCCGAATCCGGTCTGCAAATTGGACTCTTCTTCACAGCAAGCGTGTCCAGGTCAAGCTCTTCAACCACTGTGGTGTGGATTACCTTCGCAACTTGGAATGCATTGGTAGCAGCGAAGTTAAGTGCCCGGTCTTCAGCAGTAATACCAAGGTTGCGCATATCGTAATAAACTCGATTTAAGAAATCTGTGAGTCCAGTAGCCTGTTTTTCATAAAGCTCAAAATCAGCAACCTGTTTATTATGAAGCTTAGTAGCCTTAGCGTCAGCGACATCAGGATCAAAAAGTGAATCGACAAGAGGTGCAGGTCCAAGAAGGTGCTTCACTAGGTGCTCGCTACACCAGCAGTACATGCCTCGTAGGACTGGTACAACTACCGGCACCGTCTGCCCCGATTGCAACTTTATACTGCCACCAATAACACCAGGAATTGAAACAAGTTCAGCACCTTCGTTTACTTGCGAATCTAAGAATTCGCGCAGCCGGTCGTACCCGTTGGTCGCAAACGGACCAGCCGGGACAATTGCATAGATCGGCGTAGCATCTAGGTTGAGTGTCCATATCACCGACGATGCCTCGTATGGGTGAATATTGAAAAATCCGAGCAAATCTTTTGGTAGATTAGGGTTGCAAGCATTTTTATCAATTGCTTCCATTGTTTGTATGAAAGAATCCCGCCGTGCTTCGGATCCTAAGTCATAGCCAAGTCTGCCTAACGCATAGACAAGGGCCGGCTTCTGTTGTGTGCTATTGGCATTGCAGTTGCAATTAGCACCACCGCCGCAGCCGCAATCCGACGGGGTTACATTGCCGAGTCCCACTGCTGAAGGACCGATACCTTGTGGACTATTAATTCTGTTACCTGGGACAGGTGCGCAAATGGACGAAGTCGTTTGTACATTAGCATTTGACAGTGAAGTATGACCCTCTTGCCAAGGTTCGTAACTTTCTGAGGTTAAGATTTCATCTACTGAGTTATTGTTCATATTATTATCCTTTTTTGTTATTTGCTGAACGAGCCTTGGAATATTTATACGACCGCCTAAAATTCGCCGACAGTCTTCGGAAGTATCTGAAATGCATGGATCGGCGCTTGTTAACAATACTGCACGGATGGTGTGTGTGTCGGGCGATTCACCACGATTAACCTTTAGGCTTGCGATAAGGCCAACCACCCCAGATACGAATGGCGCAGCAAAGCTGGTGCCACTTTTGTGCGCAGTTCCTCCGCCAGGAGCCGCGACGAGCACATCCACGCCTGGTGCAAGAATACCATTGGCACGGTATGCTTCCCCCCAGTTGCTTGATAAATATGGGTTGCCGTGTGCGTCCATTGCTCCAACTGCGAGTACGGAATCGGACGCAGCGGGCACATGCACGCACTCGCAGCCGTCATTACCTGCAGCGGCAACAATTAAGACATTATGCTGCGCGCAACTCTTAATCGCTTGATCGAGGAGCGGTTCGGGCTCACCCGATGGCGCGAGTTGTCCGCCACTAATATTTATGATGTGAGCTCCGTTCTCAACGGATAGAAGGATTGCTCTCGCTAGATCGAGTTGTGAACACCGTAGACTATTGCCCATGGAATCGGCTGAAAATATTGGAACGATAAGGCCGCGGCAATAAGGGGCAACTCCCGGCACTTCGGTCCCAGGCTGTCCGAAAATTATGCTAGCAATATTCGTTCCATGCTCTAAGGCTTGGTCGGACGAAAATTCTTGACTCGCTATGGTTGGCAATTGCGTTAGCTTTGCGCCGTGGAAACATGTATGCGAAAAATCTATCGGGCCGTCTAGGATCGCAATGCAAATTCGCTCATCCCCTAGGCCGAGAGATGACGTTTTCATGTGCTTTCGCCATTTTGGTTTAATATCCCACTATTAGGGAGTTCTGCTGATGATTCATCGATATAATGTAATATGTTGGTTTTATTTTGCGAATACGCTAGGAAAACAAAATGACATGTTATTTCTAGGCTAACGAGCGTTTTCATATTGGATGCCCTTTTGGTTATGCCTGTGTACAAAAAAAGTGGTCAGTCCTGAATGGCACTTACTTAAGCGTTTTTGGATAGCCATATTTTTCCCGTTCTCCCTTACTTCGCTTCTTGTTTTGGTCAATAACGGGAGAGCTTGGGGTGTCGTTTTGCGGCCCTAGACTCAATTCGTTGGGGTCGGTTCCCAACCGACTATTCAGCCACTAAAAACACAATTTAGAAATTTCTTTTCTTATATTGATGCATATTTTACTTGTTTTGTCAATGCCTATATTGCTACCTTGCCAATGACCGGAATTGGGAAACTTAAATCCATATCCGAATGTCTCATAGGGGTCGACTACTGCCCGACAAATTAAATGCAGTATGTTGAGTCCCGCAAGGTGAGTAATAGTAGGTCATTACTTTTTTTGAAAACTACGCTAGCTTGCATACAGCTTGCCATTTTAAATATAAAATGCCGCATTACCTCCTAATTTTTAATGGTATTAAATTTTCAATCTTAAATTAATGTAGACGCCAATACTGGTAGGTCACATCAACTTCTTCCCTTATTTGGTTACGTATTTTCCAGTTCAACCAAACATGTTCTATGCCTGGATTAAAACCGGGTGGCCCCACTAGGTAATAGAGTCGACCGCTATTGGTTGTAATACACATCTTAGCGCGGTCAAACAATTGAATTGCTGATGTGACTCGCCCCGAATTTCGGCTGGCAATGTAGCCCACAATATGTTGAGTTTTATCACTTCTATTACCGCCTGCCACTTCTCGAATTGACCAATCTCTTATTGATACTTCGGGTTCATCTTGTACGGGTATAAATCTATAAATTGGCATAGCTACCCTCTTAAATTATTGTCCGGGTTTCAGGGGCCCACGTTACTATTCGCATCAAAGAGAAAGCGTGGTTGTTACTTACAATTTTGGGCAGGAAGCGAAGCGTTACTTGAACCCAATGCCTTTTGCCATTAAACATAATTAATTTATGCCATGCGGGACAGCCGAAAAACCAGTTTCGCCAGTGTTTAAAAACTCATAATGAAACACATAGCTCAGTTGCGATTGAGGAATAGTGTAGGGTCTAGTTTCTTCAGTATTGACATAGGGTTTTTTCATTGCCTGAAAACAATATTGAATAATATGATTGCCGGCATCACTTCTGGATAGGGTTTCTTTGACAACATTGTCAGAGACTTCACGAGCAGCGTCTCGCATCAATGAAAAACACTGGGAGACTGAATAATGCCGCAATAGAGTTAAAAAATTATTTTTTAACTCGTCAGTCATATTAAGATTAAATTTTCTTTCATCGGCCAGAAACTCTAGAAATTCACAGCACTCTAACAGGGCAATTTCCAGCCAGACCGCTTTGATCTGATGACGCCATGCAGTAGGCCAGGTTGCGCTTTGTATGATCTGATTTAACTGTATTAGCGTTTCTTCAACGTTCTCAAGATGAACACTCCATGTTGCCGCCATTAAATCGAAATTTTGAAATATATTATCAATCACTATAAATGCTGAATCATCTGACTTGGCACTGAGGGTGATTAATTCCCGTTCCACAAGATGATTAAAAATGATGCTCTTATCATGGGGTGATAATGGCGGAACTTGGGTAAAAGGGCCTATATGACCTTCAGACACTATGAGGGAAGAACGCATCAGCGTGATTAGATATAAAGCATCTTTTAAAGACAGATCAGCGAAGTGTAAGGGCTGAGTAATATCTTGTGCTTCAAGGCATTTAATAATGGCATCTTTTAGTGATGCAGAATTTTGTTGGGAAAATTCCTGCTTCTTACAATGAAAGCAGCGGCAATGACTTGATTGACTATGTTTGCAGTTTTGACAGAAAGGCTCACTTGGTTTTTGCTGAGATGTTTTGCTTCGAATTTTGCGCACCATCTTCTGCTGGCAATAGGCACAATCAAGCTCCGTTATAACTAACGGGAGCGCTTTTAATAGCTTACGTGGTTCGCAGTTAAGTCCATATCTGTTAACGAGTTCTGTTGCGGAATCGTCACTAAAACAATAGCGCAGAACCAATTCTTCAATTTCAGAATGACTAAGTTTAGATAAAAGCGGATCTAAGTTGTTAGTGTCTAGGAGCATGTCAGGGGCAAAGCAAAGAAAACAAATAAATAAATAAATAAATTTATTAAGGCAAAAACAAAAAATTTAGGCACACTCACTGGCCCTCGCTCTAAAACTTATGCATTACAGAAATTCATCGTTTACGCATTATCTTTAGGCATCTGGATCAGGGTTAAATCCAAGCGCTGGATGCAAGTGCCCATTAATGATCATTTTGTTTAGATGGTTATTTTGAGTAATTCTTTATAAAAAATTTACGCCATTAATTTAAAAAATAAATAATGGGCAAATTAATACTAAGGATTCCTTAGTATCATTCTACTATAAAAACTAAGATTCTCTTAGCTTACTTTTGCATGGAAATTGAAAGTGAGCGAAAAAACAGAGCGTCAGCCACCACTACCAAAACGATTAAAAGAAGCGCGGGTAAGCATAGGAATACCACAAAAAACGTTAGGAATTCTGGCGGGAATCGATGAGTTTTCAGCCAGCGCTCGTGTCAATCAGTATGAGAAAGGCAAGCATGCGCCGGACTACGCAATGGTTAGACGTTTGGCCATGGTGTTAAAGGTACCGTGCTCATATTTATACGAGGAAAATGATGATATCGCCGCCATGCTTAGATTGTATTATCAGTTGGATGACGATGGGCGTAAGCGGATTTTTGAAAGAATAATGACTATGCAGCTGGACTCAATTAAATAACACAATAAGAGAATTGCTTATGAAGTTCCGCTGATTCAGCTAACAAACAAATCCCTTATTTGATGAGTGGTACGAGCTTTAAAATAGATTTATCAACACCGTATAAATTACAGCAATTTCTAACACAATCGGAAGCACGTAAAAGTATGGATTATGCTTTATCGCTAAAAACAATGCTTTAACGTTGCCACCACCAGATGAAAATTGCTTCTCTACCTCAATAGCAGGGGAGTGACTTACTGATTGAGATGATGCAGGTGAGCTATTGATTAAAAAATTATCGTCGTCGAAAATTGAATCAAACAACTCGTCCAGCTTTTGTTGATTATCAAAAAGACCATTTAATATTTCTCTATTCATGGCAACAGTACTCATGACATTTACCTCCGACAGACGCGTTCGATTTGGATAATAGACTAGCTAAACTTCCGCGAATAAAATGTGAAGGACTTCATGAATGGGGTATTTCTTAGATTGGTGGCTGAATTGGATGCAATAGGCGAATTTGCGTTTTCGGCCACTTTCAGCCATTCAGGTAGTGAAAATATAACCTCTTTGAACGTCAGGTTGCTGACAGGTTGCGGCCTATGAAGACTAACACCGACTGGCGGACTTCATCTGGTTCCCAAGGTACGCCAATACTGTCTCCGAGGAGCATATGTACACCTTGATAAATCACCTTACGATCACAACCCGCGATATGCACGATGCCTTTATAGCGCAATAAATCGTTACCGTAATCGCGGATCATCACATCCATAAAGCCGATGATTTTTGCTGCATCAAAAGCTTGGTCGGTACGATAGACAAATGACGTAATACCGGCATCGTGCTCATGGCTGACATCGTCCAGAAAATCAGGTTCAATTTCCAGAATGGCATTGAGGTTAAAGCCGCGTATGTCGAGAATTTCACTGATGTCGGTTTCACCAAAATGCGCATGAGCTATCGGTGCGCGAGCGTTGATGATGCGCAATCGTGCTTCTAATTCTGCCACCTCTTCCGGTGTTATCAGGTCGGTTTTGGATAATAACAGCCGGTCGGCAAAACCCACTTGCTCTTCGGCTTCATGGTTATCATCAAGCTGCTGTAGCGCATGTTTGGCATCAACAACAGTAATAATGCCGTCGAGCAAGTAATATTCAGCAATATCCTGTTCAACAAAAAACGTTTGCGCGACCGGAGCAGGGTCTGCCAAGCCTGTGGTTTCAATAATGACCCTGTCAAAATGCAGTGAGCCGTTTTCGCGATTATTCGCTAACTCGCCCAGAATACGCACTAGATCGCCGCGCACGGTGCAACAAATGCAGCCATTGTTCATTTCCACGATTTGCTCTTCGCCCTGAATCAGCAGGTCATTATCGATACCTTCTTCGCCGAATTCATTTTCGATGACGGCAATACGGTGACCGTGCTGTTCAGACAAAATACGGTTTAACAAGGTCGTTTTTCCGGCCCCTAAAAAACCGGTCAAAATGGTCACGGGCACAGGTGTGGAGCGGTTATTATCCGACATTAGCTTTCTCGTTCAGGAAGTGGAGGGGTTAAAAGAGGTTTCGGCTCGCAGCAAGGTTTGTTTTAGCCAAAATCGAGCGTTAACAATATTCGGCGCGGCATTGCGGGCGTGACTTGTGGCGAGCGATGCACGGCACCGTGCTGTTCGTTGCCTTCCCAGGCATTGCCTTTGAGTAAACCCACCGCATAAGCAGGCATCGTGTGAATGGCGTCGGGGTCTAAAATCAGTCCCGATTGCTCATCTTTTAGTCCGGCTGAGGCTTGGCCTAATTTGCTGCGATCAATATAAGCATCTTCCAGCCACTCGGTGCCGACACCGCCATAGGTGCAGACTAGACGACAGGTCACCGAATCCTCATGAAACCGTGGGCACATGGGCCGATCCAGGGTTCTCAGTCGTAAGCCAATGCGTTTCAGGTCGAATAAATCGCCAAAGGCCATACATAGACGGGCAACGTCTAGGCAAAACTCGCGATAACCCGGTAAATGTCCGGCATGCGCAATCAGGCGAAAAAAATCAAATGTTGCAGGGTCAAGGCTTTCCACAAAACTGACTTCGTTGTTCCCCGTTAACAGGTGACCAATAAAAATCTCCAACACACTGTCGACTTTACGATTGACCAAGCAAATGTTGATGTCCGGCTGATAAATGGTCGACAAATCGGCTAGGTCATCGGAGAGGTAAGCATGCGAGGATCGGAATAGTGTTTGTGGATTTGCAACCATGTCGGCTCTCATTGATGTAGTAAGGTGTGTTCCAGAATAATGATTGACTGCATAAAACCAATGCCCAAACCAAAGATAAGGGTTTGCCCCACCAAATTGGCTATTGTGGAATGTTCATGCAACGCCGGGATCATGTCGGTCGCAGCGATGTAGATAAAGCCACCTGCCGCAATCGGTAGTAAAAAGACTAACGATGACTCGGCCAATTGGCTCGACAGCAAGGTAAACACCGCACCGGCCACCACCGTCAGCGAGCAATAAAAGTTGTACAGCACCGCTTTGGCCGGTGAGTAACCGCCATACACCAGCGCACCGACATCGCCTATTTCTTGCGGAATTTCATGGGCAATAATCGCCAATGTCGTGGTAAAACCCAGTGCCGGATCGACGATAAAACTGCCGCCGATTAAAATGCCATCGACAAAGTTATGCACGGCATCGCCCATTAAATTCATCTTGGCGATCGGACGAATATCGTTATCTTGACCGGGCACATCGATGTGATGGTCATGACGCCAGCGCACCAGTTTTTCCAGCACGAAGAATAACAACATCCCCAATAATGCCGTTAAACACACAGTGGAGATTGAGCCTTGCCGTGCCACCGCGTCGGGGATTAGGTGTATAAACGCATCCCCCAATAACACACCGACCGCTAAGGCTACTAGGTAAGGAATAATGCGCTTAAGCCGTTCCGGCTCAATCCACAACGCAAACAGCCCGGACAATGAGGTAAGGCTCACCAGAAAACTGGCACCGATAGCACCGGCAATCACTTCAATTGAAAGAGTCATCTTATTTATCGCTTAAAAAGTTTCTTGGGACATAATGTTTGTGAGTCCCGTAAATGAAGCTGGCAATCGCATTGGGGAGTAGATGCATGGCTGTATCCACTAAAAGTACGGTCAGCACTAAAATGAAGGCCCTCGTAACAATCCGTTTTAACAATTTGCCCTCAATCCGGTGGGATAACACGCCCAAGCTAATCAACAACAGTGCTCCCAGTGCATGAGCTGTGTGATCAAGTGTGTTCATCACTCAGCCAAGCCGGAAAATTATCCCGGTAGGTTTTCCATTCCGTTTCACCGGCAGATAATTCAGCATCACTCAATAGACACTGATCCAGTTCCTGACGCGCTTTTTCAGCATCGATATTTTGACCGATAAACACTAACTCCTGGCGACAGTCGCCAAACGGCGATTGCCAATTGGCTTGAATATCAGCGATAAATTCTTTCGGCCAATCCGCTTCCGGTACCGACGCCCACCAACGACCGGCACAGCCGTGTTGCATGGTGCCGCCCGCTTACGACCAATTGCCCACCCATTCAGGCCGTGACGCCAGCCAGAAAAAACCTTTGGAACGCAACAAAGTGCCGTTATTCCAATCGTCACGATGTAAGTAATCGTAAAAGCGCTCAGGATGAAACGGCTTGCGTGCGGCGTAAACAAAGCTGGCAATGCCGTATTCCTCGGTTTCCGGGGTATGACTGCCGCGCATTTCTTGTAACCAACCGGGCGTTTGCTCGGCTTGTTCAAAATTGAAGCGTCCGTTGTTGATGATTTTTTGCAGAGGCACTTGTCCCATCACCATCGGAATAATCTCTGCTTCGCGATTGAGGGATTTAAGAATGGCCGTTAAATTCGCCAGCTCATCGCTGCAGACCAAATCGGCTTTGGAAATTAGGATCACGTTGCTGAATTCAACCTGCTCGACCAGTAAATCGGCGATATTGCGTTCATCCTCCTCGCCCAGTTCAGCATGGATATCTTTTAGCGATTGCGCCTCTAAATAATCGTGCATGAAGTTGACGGCATCAACTACCGTCACCAGCGTGTCCAGCACGGAAATGTCCGATAAACTGACGTCGTTTTCATCCTTAAAGGTAAAAGTTTCTGCAATCGGCATGGGTTCGGCAATGCCGGTGGATTCAATCAGCAAATAATCAAAACGGCCTTCTTTGGCTAATTGCCCCACTTCAACCAGTAGATCTTCGCGCAAGGTGCAGCAGATGCAGCCGTTGCTCATTTCCACCAGTTTTTCTTCGGATCGGTTAAGCGTGATTTCGTTTTTAACGAGCGCCGCATCAATATTGATTTCGCTCATGTCGTTAACGATCACGGCTATTTTTAAGCCCTCGCGGTTGGCGAGAATGTGATTGAGCAGCGTGGTTTTACCTGCGCCTAAAAATCCTGACAGGACGGTGACGGGTAAGCGTTTTTCTATCATGACTTGGAACTCACGCCGTTGTTGGCTGATGGCTTAGCTCGCTTTATTAATAGTGATAGCGTGTGGGGAGCAGCCCAAGTCTTTTTTTTGCGCATAAAGATTGAGATGGGGTGGTAGATTTTTAACACTTTCATTAGTAATTCACCCTGAAGCCTATTTCCGCACCACGTCCAGGTTCGGGTGCAAAATTACGCAGGTAAGAGGTGGAATTACGGATGTTCTCATCCAGCAGGTTATTGGCTTTGGCGAATACCATCACGTCCGCACCGTGAACATCCAGGATTTGATATTGGGTGCCCAGGGTAAGCAGCATATAGCCATCTGTAGGCGTGTCGATGTCGCCGGCATGCGTCTGGGCTTCGCCGCGCGTCAGACGCAGATAGGTATTCCACTCACCTTTACTGTGGTCAATTTGAAATCCGAAACGTAACGGCGGCATGCGCGGCACATCGCCACCATTGACGAATTGCCCACGGGTAAAATCGCTAAACAGCATTAACTCGACCAGTCCGAGATGATTTTGCAGCAACGGGAAAGTAAGTTTGCTTTCATAACCCATGAAGGTGGCATCGGCCTGACTGCTCTGAACTACGGCTGCGCCGTCGATGAACTGGCCGTTACGTTGTTGATAGATGTAATCGCCCGCCCAATTGTGGAACAAATCAAACTGGGCCCTGACCCATTCCGATTTAAACTTGTACCCCAAATCCAGATTGTATGAGGTTTCCGGGCGCAGATTAATGTCGCCGATCTCATAGCTGCGGGTGGCGTCATGGTAACCGTTGGCCAGTAACTCTTGTACTTGTGGTGCGCGTTGCGAGCGGGTGATTGCCAGATTAAGACTATTGCTGTCATTTAACTTCCACAGGCTGGAAGCGGAAGCGCTGACCGGCGTATAACTGAGACTGGAAAATCCTTGCGGATCCAGTGTCGTTTCTTCAACACGGACACCGAGCTGGTTAGCAAACGCACCGGTATTGAACGATTCCACCGCAAACACACCGTAACTGTTGGTTTGCGTTTGCGGGACAATCACTTCATTGGTTGATTTATCAATCGCTGCAAAATCGCTGGCAATGGCTTGGAAACCCACTAATCCGCGAAATATTCCCAATGGGTTGTGAGTGAGTTCCAGGCGGCTCTCATAGGTTTTATTGGTGAAAAATGAGGCAGCCACGCCATCAGGAATTTCAGTATGTTGGTAATCGGTATAACCCAACTTCATGCGGAGTGATTCGGCGAAACGGAACGGTTTCTTTAACTCACTTTTGAAGTCGTATTTGCTTTGTTTAAGATCGATTCTAGTCAGTTCACCGCCCGAACCATCGGGCGCAATGCCATAGTTATTTTCCAAGCGGTTAATGGAGATACCGGCAAAACCCGGGTCACCGATCAGGGAAACACCCGCCGAACCGCTGATGGCGTGAGCAGAGGTGTTGTTAATATAGCCGTGAGTGTTCTGGATAACATTGAGTGCCGGATCTGTCGCTTGGGCGGCGTTAGCATCAATAGCTGATCCGCCGATATCCAGATTGTTACGGTTTCGATAAAAGCCGTCCAGGTGGTAAGCCAGGTTGCTTTTGCCACCTTCGATTTTTAATACAGTAGAGGTTTCATCCGATACCGAGTCAAAGCGCTGCTCAAGCGCACCGCCCAGTAATCTGTTGGGGAGTTTGCCGGGTATCCGGTTGTCGATCACATTGACCACACCGCCAATCGCACCACTGCCGTAGAGTAAGGAGGCAGGGCCACGCAATACTTCGATGCGCTCTGCCAGCAATGGCTCGACGCTGGTCGCGTGATCTGGGCTGATGGCGGATACGTCATTACTGCCAATGCCATTATTCAACACCCGCACTCTCGGTCCGCTTTGACCGCGAATGACCGGTGTACCCACACCTGGACCGAAGGATTGGCTGGTAATGCCTAG
>Ga0208392_1000094_pt1 | contig 20972 bp, 20 predicted proteins | sample LakWasMeta3_LOW4_2_FD_183855 | JGI IMG/M metagenome (GOLD analysis project Ga0208392, IMG submission 183855) | Freshwater sediment methanotrophic microbial communities from Lake Washington under simulated oxygen tension - Sediment Metagenome... | ecosystem: Environmental > Aquatic > Freshwater >... | reverse complement strand
AGTTCGCGCATGGTGGCTAAGTCCAGCGCTGCCGCAATCAGTAAAATACAGTCCGCGCCCATCGCACGTGCTTCGTACACCTGGTATGGGTCTATCATGAAATCTTTACGCAGCACCGGCAGGCTGCATGCAGCACGTGCCTGTTTCAGGTATTCAGGCGAACCCTGAAAATACTCAGCGTCAGTGAGTACTGACAAACAGGCAGCGCCGCCTTGCTCATAGCTTCTGGCAATGTCAGCTGGCCTGAAGTCTTCGCGGATAATGCCTTTGGACGGGCTGGCTTTTTTAATCTCGGCAATCACCGCAGGCCTGTTATTGGCGATCTTGCTGCGAATGCTGCCGGCAAAGTCACGCACCGCTACTGCTGTCGCTGCTTCAGCTTGAACGGTAGCCAGCGGTTTCTGTGCTTTTGCTGCCGCAACTTCAATGACTTTTGTTGCAATGATTTTATTGAGTATGTCTGACATGTCGATGATTCACTATTTAGAAGTATTTAAGTTATTAAGCGCTACTGGTATTTTTTGCCATTGAGCATAATCCAGCCTGCTACGTGGTCGCCGCGCGGTGCGCTATGTGTCCAGTGCACAATGCCACCTTTGGGGTTGTATACATATTCGCCATAAAAACTGATCTCGTCGCCGACCTGTAATGGTACCCTGGGTGCCAAGTCTATATTGTGCGCAAACAGCAGCGTTTGCCGATCGTTGATTTTAACCAGAAATTTCTGGTGGCGCGGGCCTCTGCTGTCATCTTTCAGGAGCTTGACCACACGGCCTCTGCCGCCCACCTGTACATCACTCTTCTTGGCCTCAAAAGCCTGCTCAATGACGCCGTTGTCGATTTCTACAACTGATTCTAAGGCTGCGCTATGCCTTTGCACACCTGCGGTATCAGGCGTCTGGTTGCAAGCGCCAAGTACCAGCGCCAGCAGCAGCGCGAGCAGGAATTTTTTATAGCTGCTTATCATGCACTGGTCGCATTAATCAGCTGTTGCAGTTTGTGCATGGCTTTGCCGCTATCCAGCATATCGGCAGCAGTCGCAATGCCTGCATGTAATGTTGGCGCCAGGCCGGCTACATAGATTGCGGCACCTGCATTCAGCAGCACGATGTCGCGGGCGGGGCCGGACTTGCCCGACAGTACATCCAGAATCATGGCTTTGGACTGCTGCGCATCGCTCACTTTGATGTTAGCCAGTTCATGCAGTTTAAGGCCGAAATGTTCCGGGTTGATGACATATTCCTGTACAGCGCCGTGTTTCAGCTCTGCAACATAGGTGTCGCCGGTGAATGAAATCTCATCCATGCCGTCGGCACCGCAGACCACCATGACATGCTCGCTGCCCAGCTGCTTGAGCACATGCGCCAGCTTGCCGGTGAGTTCGGCAGAGAACACGCCCATGAGCTGGTTTTTTGCGTGTGCCGGGTTGGTGAGCGGGCCCAGCAGATTGAACATGGTGCGCACGCCAAGCTCGCGGCGAACCGCTGCGGAGTGTTTCATCGCGCTGTGGTGGTTGGGGGCGAACATGAAGCCCAAGCCTATGGTGCTGATGCACTCCGATACCTGCTGTGGCGTCTGGTTGACGTTGACGCCCAGGGATTCAAGCACGTCGGCACTGCCGCATACTGAAGATACCGAGCGGCCGCCATGTTTGGCGACTTTGGCACCGGCTGCCGCCGCTACGAAAGCGCTGGCGGTAGATACGTTGAAAGTCTGTATGCCATCGCCGCCGGTGCCGCAGGTGTCAATCAGATGGGTAGTATCCTGCACGCTGACCTTGCTTGAAAGTTCACGCATGACGCTGGCTGCTGCGGCAATCTCATCAACGGTTTCACCCTTGATGCGCAGCGCAACCAGCAGGCCCGATATCTGCACAGGGCTAAGCTCGCCGGACATCACCTGATGCATGACACCCTGCATGGCTTCAAAACTCAGATTCTGGCCGTTAATCAGCTGGTTCAGGATTTGCGAATAATTCACTTTGGCTGCATCTTTCAAAAATCAATTCGCTTTCAGGAAATTATTCAGCAGTTCGTGGCCGTATTCAGTGAGGATAGATTCAGGGTGGAACTGTACGCCTTCTACTGCCAGGGTTTTGTGGCGCACGCCCATAATCTCGCCATCTTCAGTCCATGCGGTGATTTCCAGGCATTCGGGCAGTGTTTCTCTTTCTATCACCAGTGAGTGGTAGCGTGTTGCAGTGTATGGGTTGGGCAGGCCTTTGAACACGCCTACGTCGTTGTGGTAAATCAAGGATGTCTTGCCGTGCATCAGCTGTTTTGCATGAATGATGTTGCCGCCAAATGCCTGGCCTATGCTTTGATGTCCCAGGCATACGCCCAGCAAGGGAATCTTGCCGGCGAATTCCTTGATCAGCGGTACGCTGATGCCGGCTTCGTTAGGTGTGCATGGGCCCGGTGATATGACGATATGGTCGGGCTTGAGCTCGGCTACCTTGGCAAGGTCGATTTCATCATTACGATATACCAGCACATCCTGGCCTAGCTCGCCCAGGTACTGCACCAGGTTGTAGGTGAACGAGTCATAGTTATCTATCATTAACAGCATGTCGCATCCTAATCTAATTCGGCTTTTCAAAGCGGAAAAGTCTTGTATTAACAGGCTATTTTACCAATGCTTAAAATGCACGTATAGGTAAACGTATAGTTAAATACGCAAAAAAAACGAAAAGATGCAGAATGCAGCCCAAAAGCGTGCCTGAACGCTGCCTGTCGGAAGCGGCGGCCAGTATCAGGGGTTAGCGTCAGCCACCCAATGTCCAGCCAGGAAAATCAGCTGGCACAGGCATAGGGCGCGGCATCAATCTGTGGCGTTTCACCGGCCATCAGTGCCGTTATCAGCCTGGCGCTGTCTGGTGCCATGGTCAGGCCATACCTGAAATGGCCGGTATTCATGAAGAGGTTTTTGATTGTAGGATGGGCGCTGATGGTCGGCAGGTTATCCGGCGCGCCGGGACGCAGGCCGCTCCAGTGCTTGATGATAGGCTGGCCTTTCAGTTCCGGCATGATGGCCTCAGCCTTCTGGCGCAGCTCATCGCGGACAGCTTCGGTCACCGAGGTGTCAAACCCCACGTCTTCCAGCGTGCTGCCGGCCAGCAGGTGGCCATCCAGGCGCGGTATCATGTAGAAGCCTTCGCGGTACACAATCTGCTTCAGGTTGTTTTCTGGTTTATAAAGCAGTATCTGCCCGCGCATAGGTTTGATGTGCAACTTGGCGGTCGTTTCCTTCAAGAGGTCAAAGCTCCAGGCGCCGGATGTCACGATAAACTGGTCCGCGCGCAATGTTTCACCGTTAACGGTTTTCCATTCGCTGAGCTGCTGCGGCGTTTTCAGTTCGGCTTCTTTCAGCGGCAGTAGCTGGGTGTGTTCCAGCATGGTGACGTGATTCTGCTCCAGCCATCGGCGCATCGCCTGCATCAGGTAAGGCGGGCGTATCTGCGACACGGTGGGCAGCCAGAGCGCGTCTTCACCGCTTAATGACTGCACGTCAAAACGGGAGGCCTTTACCGTCTGTGCAGACAGCTGGTTCTTTGTACACCATTCCAATGCGGCATCAGTATCAAATTCCGGCAGCAGCAGAAACCCTGACTGTACGAAATTGGCATCAAAGCCAGTCTCGGCAAGCAGGCGCTGGCTGAGCTCGCGGTAATGGTCGGCGCTGTTTCTGGTCAGCGTGTTTACAGGCTCGCTATATTGCCAGGGCAGCAGCGGGAATATGATGCCGCCGCCAGCCCACGATGATTCGCCCGAGGTCTGGCTGGCAATCTGGTTGCGTTCAACGATAGTGACGCGGTCACCGCGCTTTACCAGCTCCATCGCGGTCATGCAGCCTACGATGCCGCCGCCGATGATGATTACATGTTTAGTCATAAGTTTTCACGTCTATTTAATGGCTACTCGCCCGGTGAGCAGCGCGTTCTCTGCATTGGCCAAACCTGCGGTCTGGCCCAGCAGCACAATCACGTCACCCTCGGCTAGCAGGCTGTTGGCATTCAATACCGCACCGTTTGAGTTGGGGCGGCGGATGGATTTGACTTCAACACCAAACACATCCAGCTGCATCTCGGATAATCTTCTGCTGATTGCAAATGCCCCCGCTGAGATAATGACCGAGTGCAGGCGCTCCTGCTGTTTTTCCAGGTCTTCATTTTCGGCATCTGATATACCGTGGAAATAGCCTTTGAACAGTTTGTAGCGCTCTTCACGGAACAGGCGGATACGTTTGACCACGCGGTTAAGCGGCACACCCATCAGCATCAGGGCATGTGAGGCCAGCATCAGGCTGCCTTCCAGAATTTCAGGCACCACTTCGGCAGCACCTGCCGCACGCAGCACCTCCATGTTGGAGTCATCTACGGTACGCACAATCACAGGCAGCTGCGGGTAGCTTTCCTGCACGATATGCAGGATTTTCATCGCGGCACGGTTATCGGCATAGCTGATTACCAAAGTCTTGGCACGGGCGCAGCCTGCGGCTTCAAGCACGACACGCCTTGCCGCATCGCCGAACATGACGTTTTCACCTGCGGCTGCGGCTTCCAGCACGCGGGCCGGGTCGATATCCAGCGCAACGTAGGGGATATTCTCTTCCCTTAAAAAACGCCCCAGATACTGGCCGCTACGGCCGTAGCCGCAAATCACGACATGGTTCGCCAGGTTTTTCCCGACCTCTTCAATCGCCTGCACCACATTGCCGCTGTTACGGGTATAGCTGCTCACCAGTTTTCTGGCAATACGGCCGTTATATTGGATCAGGAACGGGGCAATCACCATAGACAGCAGTGATACTGCCAATACCAGCTGCAGGGCCTGGCCACTCAAGAGGTGATGCTCAACCCCGAGGGCTAATATCACAAAGCTGAATTCACCAGCCTGCGCCAAGATCACGCCAGTGCGGATAGCTACGCCGGTTTCATATTTGGATACGCGGACAATGGCAGCCACGATGACGGCTTTAAATAAAATGAAGGTGAACAGAATCAGCAGTATCAGCCCGATGTTGTCGTAGATCTGTTCCAGGTTCAACAGCATGCCGACGCTGACAAAGAACAGGCCCAGCAGAATGTCGCGGAAAGGCGAAATATCAGATTCCACCTGGTAGCGGAACTTGGTTTCTGAAATCAGCATACCGGCAATAAAGGCGCCAAGCGCGTAAGACAAGCCAGCCGTTTTTGTGGCAAAAGCCAGCAGCAGGGTGACCATCAGCACGTTCATCACAAACAGCTCGCGTGAGCGCTGGCCCGCTACCAGGTTAAACCAGGGGTTAATGACCCATTTGCCTACGGTAAACAGCAGTAATAACATGGCAACGGCTTTCAGTGTTGCCATGCCAAGTACATCCAGCAGGTTGGCGTCGGCGATGCCAAGCGCTGGAATCAGTACCAGCATTGGTACAACGGCAATATCCTGAAACAGCAGCACGCCTATGCTCAGGCGGCCATGGCGTGAGTTGAGGTCAATCCGCTCGGCAAGTATTTTTGACACAATCGCGGTGGAAGACATGGCAAGCGCCGAGCCGACAACGAAAGCCGCCGGCCAGCCTAGCCCAGCCAGCTTAGCCAGGGCCATGGTAATCAAGAGTGAAATGACTACTTGGCCACCACCTAAGCCCAGCACCTTTTTACGCATGGCATAAAGCTGCGGCAAGCTGAATTCCAGGCCGATGCTGAACATTAAAAACACAATACCGAACTCTGCAAACTCACGGTTGGCATCGCTCTCGGGCAGCAGGCCGAATGTGTGCGGGCCCAGCGCCAGGCCAACCAGGAAATAGGCAAGCATGGCCGGCAGGCGCAGTGCGCGGAATAAGGCTACAGCGAACACTGAGCTTATCAGCAGAATGAGAATCAACGGTAAAGTATCGAACATATTTTTTGGATGCCAATGAGCGGCATCAGCTGTTTATTTTCTTATATTGTTTCACATCGGGGCACGAGTTTGAAATTTTTTTACAAGCTTGTTTTTGTGTATTTTTAAATAGCTCCGGCTGACGCAAGTGACCCACAAGGGGGCCGATAGCAAAATTTATGCCCATTGCAGATTTTTTTAAAGAATTTTCCTTAAAAATACCGTTTTCATGCTGCTTTAGGCTTTATAAGCGGAGCATTCCCTTTTATACTAGCCGCTGAAAATATCAATTTAACCGAAGCACAAACTACATACCTATAAGTTAAAAGCAACATGCCATCATCACATCATATTAACAAGCTGCTGCCTGTGGACCATGACAAAACGCTGGGTCTGGCCAGGGAGGTCCTGCATCTGGAAGCGAGCGAGATTGAGATGCTGGCGCAGCGCCTTGATCATAACTTCACTGATGCTGTGGCCTGTGTTCTGCAATGCAAAGGCCGTGTGGTGGTGAGCGGCATGGGGAAATCGGGCCACGTAGGCGGCAAGATTGCATCTACGCTGGCGAGTACAGGTACTCCGGCATTTTTCATGCATCCTGCTGAAGCGAGCCACGGCGATTTGGGCATGATTACAGCGGGTGATGTGGTGATTGCGCTTTCAAATTCCGGTGAAAGCGATGAAATTCTCGCTATCGTGCCGCCGCTTAAAAGGCTGGGGGCAACCATCATTGCCATTACCGGCAACGATGCGTCTACCCTGGCAAAAGCTGCCGATATTCATTTGAGTGCGCATGTGGCGAAAGAAGCCTGTCCGCTAGGCCTGGCACCGACATCAAGCACCACGGTCGCGCTGGCGTTAGGCGATGCGCTGGCCTTGTGTGTGCTGGACCTGCGCGATTTTACCGCCGAAGATTTTGCACGCTCACACCCGGGTGGAAGCCTGGGCCGCCGCCTGCTGGTGCGGGTGGTTGACTTGATGCGTACCGGTGACAATACGCCGCGTGTGCCGGTAGATGCTACACTGGCTGAAGGTTTGCTCGAGATGTCGCGCAAGGGCTTGGGCCTGACTGCGGTAGTTGATGCGCACAACAAGCCCGTTGGCATATTCACCGATGGCGACCTGCGGCGCGCCTTTGAGCGCAATATTAATGTAGCAAGTGCAGGCATGCGCGAAGTGATGCATCCGAATCCGATGACGATACATCAGGATGAACTGGCGATTGCAGCGGTTGAAATGATGGAACAGCGCAAGATTAACGGGTTATTGGTGATTGATGATGCCGGAACCCTGGTCGGTGCATTGAATATGCATGACCTTTTATTGGCAAAGGTAGTTTAAGTTGAGCGTGACGGATAATAACAATATGGATTTGAACCAGCGTCTGCAGAATATCAAGTTGTTGATTCTGGATGTAGACGGGGTGATGACAGATGGCGGCCTGACTATCGGTGACGATGGCCAGGAATATAAAACCTTTCATTCCCACGATGGTTTGGGCATGAAGCTGTTGAAAGCGACTGGTGTTTCATTGGCAATCATTACTGGACGTACTTCCAATGTGGTGAAAAAGCGTGCCGAAACTACGGGTGTCGCCCATTTTTACCAAGGTGTGGAAGATAAATTGCTTGCATTCCATGACTTGGTAAAGTCCAGCAACCTGAAGCCTGAGCAGTGTGCTTTCATGGGGGATGATGTGGTTGATCTGCCGCCGATGCTGCAATGCGGGCTGGCGATTGCTGTGCCTGATTCCCCTGCGCTGCTGCTGAAATATGCGCATTATGTGACCTATAAGTCGGGCGGCCGCGGTGCCGTGCGGGAAGTGTGCGAGCTGATCATGCAGGCACAGGGTACGTTTGATGCGCAGATGGCGCAGTTCTTAACTCAGGCTAGTATTTCAAACTAGGATGGCATTGATGTTGTCGATTACCGATGTTTTGTCACTGACACGGATGCGTGCATGAACCTGCATCTGGCGACACGATCGGCGATTACCTATCCGCTGGCGCTGCTGATTTTTCTTGCACTGCTGACTTTCTGGATCAACCGCACGGTGCAGCCGGAGGAACCCAGGCTGGATGGCAGCAGCCGGCATGATGCTGATTACATTATGAGTAATTTTGTCACGACACAAACCGATATCAAGGGAGATTTGCGCTACAAACTGGCGGCGGTAGAGATGCGGCATTTCCCTGATGATGACAGCACCGAACTGCAGCGGCCGCGCTATACGCAGTTTGCAGTGGGCAAGCCATATACGCAGGCCGAAGGGCTGCGCGGCTACGTTTCAACAGATGGTGAAGAAGTCCAGCTGGTCGATAACGTGAAAGTGACCCGCCAGGCCTTTGAAGGCAAGGGTGAGATGACCGTAGAAACGGATTACCTGAATATTCGCCCGAATGAAGATCTGGTGACGACCAAAAGCCCGGTGGTTATCCGCCAGGCACCAAAAACCGTGATTTATGCAACCGGCATGATCTATGAGAAACAGAAGCGCACTGTAACGCTGCTGCATAGGGTGCGTGCCCATTATGAAAAACCTGTAACACCTGCCGGCACTGCCAGCCCGGCAAAAAATGAAGGCAAAGCTAAGGCTGCTGTAAATACCAAGCCGTCTAAAACTGAGGCAAAAGCTGCAAAGAACCAAACACGAACATCTGCAAAGCCGGCTGAGAAAAAGCCCCAGGCCAAGCAGCAAACCATCAACACAGATAATGCGCGCATCCGGAGACGCTATGAATAAGCAAGCCTTCAACATAAAACCTGACTTGATGTTAAGCATCATGATATTGAGCCTGTCGCTGCTGGGCTTTTCGGGCCGTGCACTGGCTGAATCAGCCGACCGTGACAAACCTATCGATCTGGAAGCAGATACAGTCAAGGTAGATGACTCGAAGCAGATCAGCACCTACAGCGGTAACGTGATTCTGACGCAGGGCACGCTGGTGATTCATGCAGACAAACTCATTGTGCGTGAGGATTCAGAAGGTTTTCAGCACAGTACGTCACTGGGTAATCCAACAACCTTCAAGCAGAAGATGGAAGGCAAGGCCGAATACATTCAGGGCAGTGCACAGCGTATCGAGTACGATGGCCGCATGGATAAGGTGCAGCTTTATACCAAAGCCTGGGTAAAGCGCGGTGAAGATATCGTACACGGCGATTACATTATGTATGACGCCAATGCCGAATATGCAGAAGTGATAGGCGGCGGCCCGCAGGCTGCCACACCGGGTACGCCAAGCGGCCGTGTGCGCGCAATCATTCAGCCCAAGAATAAAAAAGCACCGGAAGCGGCTCCTGCGCCTGCCAAGCCTGCCGAGTCATCTGGCGCTGCAAAACCAAGTTCATCAGACAGCAGCGAGAACGTGCCGGCAGTAAAGAGCATGCGCTTCAGCCGCAGCCTTGATGTAAGCACCCAGCCGAGATAAGAGACCTGTGATGAGCGAACTGATTGTAGAAAACTTGCGTAAATCATACAAGGCACGCACCGTGGTGCAGGATATTTCCCTGACCATCAAAAGCGGTGAGGTGATTGGCCTGTTAGGCCCCAACGGCGCTGGTAAAACCACCAGTTTTTACATGATGGTAGGTCTGGTGCCTCTGGATGAAGGCCGGATACTCCTGGATGGCTCTGACCTGAGCCATATGCCGATTCATATGCGCGCCAGAATGGGCTTGTCTTACCTGCCGCAGGAGCCTTCGATTTTCCGCAAGCTCACCGTGTCTGAAAATATCATGGCGATATTGCAGCTGCAGGAGATTTCTGAAGAAGAAATGAATGAAAGGCTGGAGGCATTGTTAGAAGACCTGCATATCACGCACATCAGGGATAGTGCCGCAGTGAGCCTGTCCGGCGGTGAGCGCCGCCGCGTCGAGATTGCGCGCTGCCTTGCATCTGATCCAAGCTTTGTGCTGCTGGATGAGCCTTTTGCCGGTATTGATCCGATTGCCGTGATCGATATCCAGCAGATTATTCGTTTTTTAAGTTCACGCAATATCGGCGTGCTGATTACCGATCATAACGTACGTGAAACCCTGGGTATTTGTGACCGCGCTTACATTGTCAACCAGGGTCATGTGTTTGCTTCTGGCATCCCGAGCGAAATCGTCGCCAATGAGAGCGTGAGGGAAGTTTATCTGGGTAAAGATTTCCGCCTATGAAGCAAGGCCTGCAATTAAAATTTTCACAGAATCTGTCGCTGACGCCGCAGCTGCAGCAGGCAATTCGCCTATTGCAGCTTTCAACGCTGGAACTGAACCAGGAGATCGATATCCTGATGCAGACCAACCCGCTACTGGAGCGGGGTGATGAGAGTGAAGACGAGTATGGCAATGCGGTAGATGATGCACCAGATGCAGCCGCAAGCCCAGACGCGCCTTTGCCGGATGCGGCAGCGGGCGCGGAAGTCGGGCATGTAGAGGCCGAATTTCCCGTACAGGATTTTCAGTCAGGTGCCGCTGAAGCCGCACCATCTGAATTCAGCCAGCCTGACGAAACTGCCGATTTTGAGCCAGGTGCCGCAGAGTTTGCAGATACATTTTCTGCGGAATTTGACGATGAGTTCGATGAATTCTCCAATGGCAGCCGCTGGGATGAGAACAGCGCCCCGGCTGATGACGATAGCGACTTCAGGCCGCAGGAAACATTGCAGGTCAGCCTGCGTGAGCATTTGCTGTCGCAGCTGAAGCTGATGCCGCTCTCAGAGCGCGACCAGACCCTGACTTTGCTGTTGGTAGATAGTATCAATGATGACGGTTACCTTGAGCAATCGCTTGATGTGATTGCTGAAGAAATGCCGGCTGAGCTCGAGATAGATGTTCTTGAGCTGCAAACTGCCCTGCGCCATATTCAGCACCTTGACCCGGCCGGTGTCGGTGCGCGCAGCCTGAGTGAGTGCTTGCTGCTGCAGCTTGAGGTGATGGCAGAAGATACCCTGTACCTGGCTTTGGCACGCGTGGTTGCCGAGAAATACCTGCCGCTTCTGGGCGCGCGTGATTTTGTAAAACTGCGCAAAGAGCTGGGCTGCGATGAGGTTGTCTTGAAGCAGGTCCAGCACTTGATTACCAGCCTCAATCCGCGTCCGGGAGCTTCTTTCAGCCTGATAGGTTCAGAGCATTATATCCAGCATGAAGTGATTGTGAAAAAGGTCAAGGGCATATGGATCGCCAGCCTGAATGACAGTGTCATCCCTAAGCTGAAAATCAACCAGCTGTATGCCGGAATCTTGAAACGCAACCGCGACAGCTCCAGCCAGTACCTGCAAAGCCAGATGCAGGAAGCGAAATGGATGATTAAGAATATCCAGCAGCGTTTCTCTACCATCCTGCGGGTTTCACAGGCGATTGTTGACCGCCAGCGTAACTTCCTGGAATACGGCGAGGTGGCGATGAAGCCGCTGGTGCTGCGTGAAATCGCAGATGAGCTGGACCTGCATGAATCGACCATTTCACGCGTGACCACCAATAAATATATGCTCACACCCCGCGGCATTTTCGAGCTTAAATACTTCTTCGGCAGCTCTGTTGCGACCGATACCGGGGGTACCTGTTCAGCCACTGCAATTCGTGCACTCATCAGGCAGCTTGTAGAGCAGGAAAATCCGCGTAAACCATATTCGGATAATCAAATCACTGATTTGCTGGCAAAGCAGGGCATTGTAGTGGCGCGCCGCACCATTGCAAAATACCGCGAATCACTCAATATTGCCCCGGCAAGTTTAAGAAAAACACTCTAGATACCAAGCCTGAATTTCAGTATAAAAAATTTCTACAATTCGATGCCACAGACGCAAATGAACGTAGTAAACTGAAACTGTTCGTCAAGTTCATGATTTATTTAACCGGTCTGGATTTGCGGATATTTTCAAAAGGAGCAAGACATGAATTTACAATTAACTGGTCATCATTTAGAAGTAACCCCAGCGCTGCGTGATTACGTCACAAGCAAACTGGCAAGAATCAGTAATCACTTTGATCATGTGATCGATGTCAAAGTGACCATGAGTGTCGAAAAGCTTGCCCAAAAGGTAGAGGCTACACTGCATGTTCCTGGTAATGATTTACACGCAGAGTGTCAGGATGAGAATATGTACAGCGCGATTGATATGCTGACAGATAAACTTGACCGCCAAGTGGTGAAACATAAAGAAAAAAATGCTGATCACCATAAAATGAATGGTGCAGTTAAACACCAGAACGTAGAATAAAACATATCTAAACACTATTTTTATTTCCACCTATGGCTCAAATAAACGTAGCTGAGCTATTCAAAGAAACCCGCCGTAAGCTCAAACTGAACTGGATTGCCGGGCTTAATGGCGGGTCAAATACCCTTACTAGCGAAACCGTTACAAAACCCTCACTGGCTTTAATAGGCCATCTTAATTTTGTGCATCCCAACCGTGTGCAGGTGCTCGGTTGCGCTGAAATGGATTATTTGCGCAGCCTGCATGCCGATGAGGCGGTACGCGCTATTGAAAACCTGTATTCCACCGACTTAGCCGCTGTGATTGTTGCCAACGGTGAAAAGGTCCCCGACTCACTCATTGCCGCTGCCGATGCGCACGCGGCACCGTTATTTGCATCTACGCTGCGCAGCCCGGTGCTCATGGATTTTCTGAGCCACTTCCTGGCGCAGGCGGTGGCCGAATCGGTAAGCCTGCATGGCGTCTTTATGGAAGTACAGGGCTTTGGCGCCCTGATTAAAGGCGAGGCAGCCATCGGTAAAAGCGAGCTGGCTTTAGAGCTTATTTCACGTGGCCACCGCCTGGTTGCTGATGATATTGTGGATTTTTTTCGCATTTCACCCGAGCGAGTTGAAGGCCGCTGCCCGCACTTGCTGCAGGACTTTCTGGAAGTGCGCGGTTTGGGGATACTGAACATTCGCGCACTGTTTGGCGATAATTCGGTCAAACCTACCAAGCCGCTGGACCTGATTATTGAGCTGAAAATGGCAGACAAGCTGGCACCGCAATTGCTGGATAGGCTGAATATCAAGGCGCTGCACGAGGAAGTGCTGGGCGTGAAGGTGCCTAAAGTGCAGATTCCGATTGCGGCAGGCCGTAATATTGCGGTGTTGGTAGAAGTCGCCATTCGCAATCACATGCTATTATTGCGCGGCATCAATGCCACCAAGCAGTTTACGCAGCGGCATCAGCGTGAGATGAAAAAGAACAGTTAGCGATTGAATCTATAAAATGAAGCAATTGATCATAGTGACAGGCCTTTCCGGCTCCGGTAAAAGTATAGCGTTGCGGGCGCTGGAAGATAGCGGTTATTACTGCATCGACAACCTGCCGGCAACCATGCTGCCCCATATATCGGAGCACCTTAACACTACCGACCATAAGCGTGTTGCCATCAGTATCGATAGCCGCAGTGCCGCTATTGAAACACTGCCTACCCATATCGCACAGCTTAAGTCACAGAATGTCGATACCCGGGTCCTGTTTTTAGAATCTAATGTAGAAACCCTGGTGAAGCGCTTCAGCGAGACGCGCCGCAAACATCCGCTCAGCAAAGATACAACCACGCTGGCCGAGAGTATTTCATTTGAACGTGATCTGCTGGGAACCCTGGGCAGCCTGGGGCATGTGATTGATACCAGTAACCTGAGTGCCAATACGTTGCGTGGCTGGGTAAAAGAGGTGGTTTCAAGCGAGCATGCCGGGCTTACGCTGCTGTTCACTTCGTTTGGTTTCAAGCATGGCATTCCTCTGGATGCGGATTTTGTGTTTGATGTACGCTGCCTGCCAAACCCGCATTATGACCCGCTGCTGCGCGACCTTACCGGCAGGGACCAGGAAGTCAAAGCGTTTCTGGAAGGGCATGCTACCGTGCATGAGATGCTCAATGACATACGCCATTATGTAGAAAAATGGCTGCCATGTTTTATCATGGACAACCGCGGTTACCTGACGGTTGCGGTAGGATGTACCGGCGGCCAGCATCGTTCTGTATATTTTGTTGAGCAGTTGAGTCAGTATTTCAAATCGCAGCAAAAAGTGCTGACAAGGCACCGGGAACTTAAATAATTCAGAACTTAAATAATTCAAAGTATTGAGATTGGCTTTATAAAGAATGATTGGTATTTTAATTATCACGCATGGTGCGCTGGGCGAAAGCCTGATGGATTGCGCAGCGCATGTATTGGGAAGCACGCCCGAGCAGATGGCATCGCTGGCGGTCAGCAGCAAGGATGATTATGCCAGCGTGCTGCCCAAGGCGCTGGAGCTAATTGCTGGCATAGACAGCGGCGAAGGCGTGCTGGTGCTGTCTGACATGTATGGCGCCACCCCCTGTAATGTTGTAGTGAGGATATTGCAGCCGGGGCGGGTCGAAGGTGTCGCCGGCGTGAACCTGCCTATGCTGGTCCGTGTCATGACTTATCGGCATGAGCCGCTGGCAACCCTGGTTGAAAAAGCAGTGAGCGGTGGCCGCGAAGGTGTGGTGACTTTTGGTAGTGATAGCTGCGAGCGCTATGAGCAGGCGCATTAAATGACAGGTTTTAGAGTATATGATTAGCAAACAATTAGAAATCATCAATAAATTAGGGCTGCATGCACGGGCATCCACCAAACTCACGCAGACCGCAAGCAAGTTTGCCAGTGAGATCTGGATCGAGCGTAATGGCCGCCGCGTCAATGCAAAAAGCATTATGGGGGTGATGATGCTGGCAGCTGCCAAAGGTGCGATTGTCACTTTAGAAGCGAACGGTGCTGATGAAGCTGCCGCGATGGATGCATTGACAGCATTGATTGAAGACTATTTCGGCGAGGGTGAATGACTAGCTTCAGCATTCACGGTGTAGGTGTCTCCAGTGGCATTGCCATCGGCCAGGCACATCTTATATCCAATGCATTGCTGGAGGTAGTGCATTATCAGCTGCCCAAGCACCTGGTTGATGATGAAATAAAGCGTTTCAGCGATGCCATCGCAACCGTAAAGCTTGACCTGGTGCAGATCAAGGGCAGCCTGCGCAAGAGTGCACCGGCGGAGCTAGCTGCATTTGTCAGCACGCATCTTATGATGCTGGAAGACAAGTCTTTATCTGAAATTCCCAAAGACATCATCAGAAACGAGCAGTGCAATGCCGAGTGGGCGATTAAGCTGCAAATGGACGATATCGTTGACCAGTTTGAGCAGATTGAAGATGCCTACCTGCGCGAACGCAAGCAGGATGTGATTCAGGTTGTAGAGCGCATTATCAAGGTGCTGTTAGGCCATCAGAGCCGCTTGAGTTCAGAGCAGCAGAGCAGTGTGCTGCATCAGGAGCGCAAGCTTATTCTGGTGGCGCATGATGTTTCGCCGGCAGATGCGATTCAGTTCAAGCAGCACCAATTCGCTGCTTTTATTACCGATGTCGGCGGTGCCACCTCGCATACGGCGATTCTGGCGCGTAGCCTTAATATCCCTTCGATTGTCGCCTTGCAGCGTGCACGTGACCTCATCAATGATGGCGAACTGATTATCGTAGACGGTGACCTGGGCGTTGTGATTGTCAGCCCGTCAGCCGAGATTCTGGCTGAATACAGGCTGCGTCAGGAACAGTGGGAACTCGAGCAGCAGAAACTTCAGCGCATTAAAACCACCAAAGCGGTGACCATAGACGGCACGATAATCGAGCTGCTGGCAAATATTGAAGTGCCGGAAGACGTAGATGCAGTGAAGGCATCCAGCGCTGCCGGCATCGGCCTCTACCGTACCGAATTCCTGTTCATGAACCGGCATGACATGCCGGATGAAGAAGAGCAGTTTACTGCCTATAAAGCGGTGGCAAAATCCATGAAAGGCGCGCCTGTCACTATCCGTACGCTTGACCTGGGGGCTGATAAGCAGATGAACCCGGATACGGTCGTGAATTGCCCGAACCCGGCCTTGGGCCTGCGTGCAATCCGCTTGTGCCTGTCAGAGCCGCAGATATTCCATACACAATTACGCGCTTTATTGCGGGCTTCACATTATGGCAAAATCAAGATTCTGATTCCTATGCTGTGCACGCTGTCAGAGCTGCGGCAAACCAAGCTGCTACTGGAGCGTGCCAAATCAAGCTTGCGTAAGGAACATGTACCGTTTGATGAAAATATCGAGCTGGGCGGCATGATTGAAATCCCCGCTGCCGCGCTGAATGCCGATGCTTTTGCAGATGAGCTGGATTTTCTGTCGATAGGCACCAATGACCTGATTCAATATACACTGGCGATAGACCGTACCGATGATGCCGTTGCGCATCTGTACAATCCATTGCATCCGTCGGTGCTGAAGCTGATTTCCCTCACCATTAAAGCAGGTGCCAAGTTAGGTAAGTCGGTTTCGGTGTGCGGTGAGATGGCCGGTGATGTGCGCTTGACCAAACTGCTCATAGGCATGGGCTTGCGTCAATTCTCCATGCATCCTTCGCATATACTGAGCATCAAGCAGCAGGTATTGCATAGCCAGGTAAGCGAGCTGAACGCACAGGCCCGCAAGGTGCTGGGCTTGACCGACATAGAAAAAATTGAACTTGCGGTGAGCAAATTTAATCTCAATTAGGGTCTGTATGCCGAGGGGCGGCTTGCTGCAAGTCATTACCCGGATATTTATGGCCCAATTTATTTAAAGGTATTTCATGTCTACCGATATAGCACTGCCAAGCAATGACGACAAAAATATTGCCACGATTACGCATCTGGGCGGCATTTTATTTTCGTTTATTCCGAGCCTGATCGTCTGGCTACTGAAGAAAGACGATAGCGAATATATCGCGGCGCAGGCAAAAGAAGCATTGAATTTTCAAATTACGGTGCTGTTGGCGCAATTTGTGTCCGGCGTGCTGGTTTTTATTCTGGTGGGTTTTTTGTTATTGGGGCTTATCTGGCTGTTCAATATTGTTTTATGCATTTTTGCCGCCATATCTACCAGTAAGGGTGAGACTTACCGCTACCCATTGACCTTACGCTTAATCAATTAGCATTCATTAAAAAGAAAGATTTCCCGCAGTGACTACTCCAGCATTAGAAAATAACCCGCTATTACACTTTTCGGGCCTGCCAAAATTTGATGAGGTTAAAGCCGAGCATGTCTCGCCGGCCGTTGATTATTTGCTGGCGGCAGCCAGAAAAACCATAGAGACGCTGGCAACGGCTGAAGGCGCCGCGACCTGGGCCGGCTTTGCGTCTAAGCTTGAAGACCTTGAAGAGCAATTGTCACGTGCATGGTCACAGGTGGGGCATATCAACGCTGTTGTAAATAGCCCTGAACTGCGTGAAGCCTACAATGAAAATTTGTCCAAACTCACTGATTTCTATGCCGACCTGGGGCAAGACGAGCGACTCTACGCCAAGTTCCGCGAGCTGCGTAACAGCAGTGAATTTGAAACGCTGACAGCTTCACAGAAGAAGATTGTGGAAAATGAGCTGCGTGACTTCCGCTTGGGCGGGGCAGAACTGCCGGCGGAACAAAAGGTGCGTTTCAAAGAGATTCAGGAAGAGCTGTCAAAGCTTTCTTCCAAATTTGAAGAAAACGTACTCGATACCACTAACGCCTATGCGCTTTATATAGAAGATGCCGATACGCTGAAAGGCATTCCGGAAGATGTGCTGCAAGCGGCGGCCGATGCTGCAAAGGCCGATGAAAAGGCCGGCTGGAAATTCACTTTGCATTTCCCGTCTTATTTGCCCGTGCTGCAATATGCCGAAAACCGGCAGCTGCGCGAGACGCTCTACCGTGCCTATGCCACACGTGCTTCTGAGTTTGGCAAGCCGGAATGGGATAACACGCCTGTCATCGCACAGATGCTGAAATTGCGCCTTGAAGCTGCACACCTGTTGGGCTTTGATAACTATGCTGAGCTTTCCATCGCTACAAAAATGGCTGATTCGGCGCAGCATGTAAAAGATTTTCTTGAAGATCTGGCGATAAAGGCCAAGCCTTTTGCATTTAAAGACAAGCTGGAGCTTGAAGAATATGCCGCCAAGCTTGGTATTGCCGATATGCAGGCTTGGGATGTCTCTTATGTATCTGAAAAGTTGCGTGAAGATAAATATGCATTCTCAGACCTTGAAGTAAAACAGTATTTCCCTGAGCATAAAGTGCTGGAAGGCCTGTTCAAAGTGGTGGAAACGATTTTCGGCATCCATGTCAGCAAGTCGCAGGCGCCGCTATGGCATGAAACTGCCAGCTTCTATGACATCAAGACGCATGCGGGTGAATTGATAGGCCAGTTCTACCTGGATTTATATGCCCGTAATAACAAACGCGGCGGCGCATGGATGGATGAGGCGATTACACGCCGCAAGTCTGCCGGTGGTCTGACTAAACCGGTTGCCTATCTCACCTGCAATTTCTCTGCCCCTGTGGGAGATAAACCGGCCTTATTCACGCATGATGAAGTGCTGACCATGTTCCATGAGTTCGGTCATGGTTTGCACCATATGCTGACCGAGGTGGATGATTACGGTGTTTCCGGAATCAAGGGCGTGGAGTGGGATGCCGTGGAGCTGCCAAGCCAGTTCATGGAGAACTTCTGCTGGGAATGGGAAGTGCTGCGCAACATGACCGCCCATGTGGAAACCGGTGAGCAATTGCCGCGTGCGCTGTTCGATAAAATGGTTGCCGCCAAGAACTTCCAGGCTGGCATGCAAACCGTGCGCCAGATTGAATTTTCCTTATTCGATATCCGCCTGCACAGCGAGTTTGATCCATATGGCGATAAAACAGCGCTGGACGTGATTGAACAGGTGCGTGACGAAGTGGCTGTAGTGCGCCCGCCCAAGTGGAATCGCTTTCCGCATAACTTTACGCATGTGTTCTCCGGCGGTTACGCCGCAGGCTACTACAGCTACAAATGGGCCGAAGTATTGTCTGCAGATGCATACAGTATGTTTGAAGAAGACGGTGTGCTTTCAAGGGAGGCAGGCCAGCGCTACTGGCAGGAGATTCTGGCAAAAGGCGGTTCGCGTTCGGCGATGGAATCTTTTACCGCTTTTCGCGGCCGTGCGCCAAGCATAGATGCATTGCTACGCCACAATGGCATGATTTCTTAGGGTAGTTTCTACACTAATTTTTTGAACACATAAGGCTGTATGCATTGAAATTTGCCACCTGGAATGTAAATTCGTTAAACGTCAGATTGCCCCATGTGCTGGATTGGCTGAAGGCCGCCCAGCCTGATGTGCTGTGCCTGCAGGAAACCAAGCAGGAAGACAGCAAGTTTCCATATGATGCCTTGAAAGAGGCGGGTTACGATGCGGTGCATATCGGGCAGAAGACCTATAACGGCGTAGCCATTCTCAGCCGCCACCCTTTGACCGATGTCCAGCGCAATATCCCGGGCTTTGCAGATGAACAGCAGCGCATCATCGCTGCCAACATCAATGGTCTGCGCGTGGTCTGTGCCTATATCCCTAATGGGCAGGCTGTAGATTCAGATAAATATCAATACAAGTTGCGCTGGCTGGATGCCCTGACGCAATGGCTCAAGGCTGAGTTGGCTGCACATCCGAAATTATTGTTATTGGGCGATTACAACATAGCGCCTGAAGACCGTGACTGTCATGACCCTGCAGCATGGGTCGGGCAGGTGCTGGTATCGCCGCCCGAGCGCGCGGCCTTTCAGCAGCTGGTTAATTTAGGTTTGCATGACAGCTTCAGGCTGTTTGAGCAGCCTGAAAAGAGCTTCAGCTGGTGGGATTACCGCATGGCAGGCTTCAGGCGCGATCTGGGCATGCGCATAGACCATATACTGGTCAGCGATGCGCTTAAAGCCTCTTGTGCGCTAGCCTATATTGATAAGGCGCCGCGTAAACTTGAGCGCCCATCAGACCACACGCCGGTAGTGCTGGAGATAAACGGCTAGTGCGCCTGCATTAGTTTTTCTGCAGGGTTCCTGGCTGTATTTTCTGAACTTTTTGCCGGCTCGGCCGCTTTGGCATGATTAGGTTTAGGTGCTAAAGTGATGTCCGGCTGCAGCAGTTTCTGCGCCTGGCTTAACAGCGCATCCCCTGCACTTTCTGCATCATCAAGCAAAGATGGCAGTGGTACGTCAACTTCCGGTGGCGGATTCTCATGGTAGAAATATTCATAAATCCCATTTTCATCATTATCTGCACGTATCCCGGTAGTGGGGTCTATTCTTAATGACAGCACCCCGTCAGGAATCGGCATTTCCACTTCAGGCATGCCCCGTAAGGCAGTAGCCATGTATTTGATCCAGATCGGCAATGCAGCTGCACCGCCTGTTTCGGTACCGCCGAGAGGGCGTGGTTTGTCGTAGCCTACCCATGCAACTGCAACTTGTTTCGGGTTGTATCCTGCAAACCAGGCATCAAAGTGGTCGTTGGTTGTGCCGGTTTTACCCGCAATGTCGCTACGGCCCAGCTGGAGCGCTCTGGTTGCCGTGCCGCGCCTGATAACATCCTGCATCATGGAGTTCATGATGAAAGCATTGCGTGAGTCAATCACACGCGGGGCGCCTTCATTGATGCCTGAGAATTTGGTTTCGGCAAGCACCTTGCCATGCTGGTCTACGATCTTGGTAATCAGGTTAGGCTTGACACGATAACCGCCATTGGCAAATACGGCATACGCGGTTGCCATTTGCCATGGTGTTACAGAGCCGGCGCCAAGTGCCATGGTCAGGTATGCCGGGTGGTCTTTGGCAGCAAAACCAAAACGGGTGATGTAATCCTGGGCATAACTTGGCCCGATGGCCTGCAGCACACGGATAGAAACCATATTCTTTGACTTGGTCAGCGCCTGCCTCAAGCGTATAGGGCCTTCAAACGTGTTGTCAAAGTTGTGCGGTGTCCAGGCTTTTTCACCGGTCTCTTCAGCCGAGAAGTTTAACGGGCTATCTTCAACAATCGATGCCGGGGTAAACCCTTTTTCCAGTGCTGCAGAATAAATGAAAGGCTTGAAGCTTGACCCTGGCTGACGCCATGCCTGCGTCACGTGGTTGAACTTGTTGCGGTTAAAATCAAAGCCGCCTACCAAGGCGCGCACGGCACCGGTTTCTGGGTCCAGCGCCACCATTGCGGCTTCAACCTGCGGCAGTTGAACGACACGCCAGCCACCGCTTTCTTTTACGCCGGGAGTCTTGGTTACCCTGATGATTGCGCCGGCACT
>Ga0208392_1000093_pt1 | contig 21131 bp, 16 predicted proteins | sample LakWasMeta3_LOW4_2_FD_183855 | JGI IMG/M metagenome (GOLD analysis project Ga0208392, IMG submission 183855) | Freshwater sediment methanotrophic microbial communities from Lake Washington under simulated oxygen tension - Sediment Metagenome... | ecosystem: Environmental > Aquatic > Freshwater >... | reverse complement strand
GTATTCATGATATTTGCCCACTTCGACATTCTCGAGCACCCCGAGTGCATCATCAGTCAACACCGCCAGCGAGCAATACAGCGAGATAAGATAAGAGGCGATCGCTTTGTGATTGATGCCCATGAAACGGACTGAAAGGCCCATACTCAGTTCGCCGGTCAGGTTAGGCTGGTAAAGACCTACCACACCTTGACGGCTTTCGCCGGTGCGTAACAGCAATATTTTGCTTTTACCATCGACAATTCTGACCTTGTCAGATGGGATCAAAGGCAGTCCGCGCCAGGTCAAAAATTGCGAACCGAACAGCGTGACTATAGCGGGTGGAACGCCACGATAGGTGCATTCACGTCCAAACGCGGCAATGGTCTTCGGATGAGCCAGGAAAAATCCAGGTTCTTTCCAGACGCGGGAAATTAATTCATCCAGATCATCGGGCGTGGGCGCGCCGGTGCCACCTTTAACCGGCTGCACTACCTGCGCTGGCGCGACATTATTGAGCAAACCATATTCGGCATTGTTAATCAATTCGCTTTCCTGGCGCTCCTTAATAGTTTCGATAGTCAAACGCAGCTGTTCATGGATTTGGTTATGCGGGCTGCTATATAAATCGGCAATACGCGTATGCACGTCGAGTGTAGTATTAACTGCATTCAGCCGGTACTCACGGCCCCATTCTTCGTAATCGGCAAAAGTTTGCGGCAGTTCTTTTTCATCGAGACTGGAACAATCAACATGGAGCCCTTTTTCATTCTTAACCTTGTTAACTCGATAAATACCTGCCTCAAGGGGTGTCCAAGGCAGCAGATGAACCAACCACCGGGGGGTGATGGTTGATAACATGGGTACGGTTTTGGTGGCATTCGCTAATGTACGCGCGGCGACATCGCCTAATGCGGTATGGGCTTGGCCTTCATGGATATCGGTCATGACTTTAATTCCTATAGTAGTTAATGTGATTCAGTTGATTTAAGCACATCGTACTTCATTGCCGGCATCTTAGTTCTCTCTCCTGATAGAGAGGGCTAAGGAGAAGAGATATAAAAAAATTGACTTTGATGTGCAAAAAATTTGTTTCCAATCTCCAGATCGGAAACTGATAATTTGGAAGCTCCGTCTTCCGGTGTTTGGAAGCTGGAGCTTCCGGTTCTTAAACTCCCGAACAAAAGCTTCGGGAATCAGAAAACTTCATATTCCGGCGCCGCCATGGAACAATTCACTTCGTACATACGCCTGAGTAATATTGCTGTCAGGAGGTACGCTATGGGTAAGCCAGACGTTGCCTCCAATGGTCGAGCCGCGACCAATCGTGATGCGGCCAAGGATGGTAGCGCCCGCATAAATGACAACATCATCTTCAACGATAGGATGCCGGGCATTGCCTTTGACAAGCATACCGCTATCATCTTTCAGGAAACGTTTGGCGCCCAGGGTAACGGCCTGATACACGCGGACATGGCACCCGATCACTGCTGTTTCGCCTATGACCACGCCTGTGCCGTGGTCGATAAAAAAACTCTCACCGATCTGTGCGCCGGGATGAATGTCAATTCCCGTAGCGGAGTGAGCAAGTTCGGAGATGATACGGGCAACCAGCGGAGCGCCTAACTGATAAAGAATATGTGCAAGCCGATGATGAATGATGGCGTTAATGCCGGGATAACAAACCAATACTTCGTCAGGACTTCTTGCTGCAGGATCGCCTTCGTATGCGGCTTGAATATCACTATCGAGTAACTTTCTTACCGTAGGCAACTGCGCGGCAAACTGGCGGGCAATGGTAATAGCTTGCTCATGCTCTGCTTTATCAAAACCTTGATGCCCGGAAATAAAATGAAGTTCACGGCTGATTTGCTTATAAAGCTTACGCAGCAAGGTTTCCAGGGTATGACCCACAAAGTAATCGATACCTTCGTCGTTCACATCGGGCAGCCCCAGACGATTCGGAAACAATACTGCGCCCAGGCCATCCAATATCTCATGCAGATCTTTTCGTGACGGTAGTTTGGGTGGCTTATTACGTCGGCTGCGGCTTTCCAACGATTGCACGCGCAGATCACCCAATTGCGCAACCAACGTATCAATACCCCAATCATATGTACCGTTTAGGTGAGAAAGGTCGTTCATGCCGCAATACCACTGGCATCGAAAAGCCCTTCGAACAAAGCTGAACTCAAATAACGTTCACCGGAATCCGGCAATACAACGACAATGGTTTTACCTGCATTTTCAGCCCGCTTGGCGACACGTGCCGCCACAGCGACCGCTGCACCACAGGAAATACCTGAGAGAATGCCTTCTTCCCTGGCCAGACGGCGGGCGTAATCGATAGCTTCTTCGTTACTGACTTGCTCTATTTCATCAACCAAGGCAAGATCGAGCACAGCCGGAACAAAACCTGCGCCTATGCCTTGAATCTTATGGGGCCCAGGTTGAAGCGGTTCGCCCGCGCGATACTGGGACAGCACCGGGCTTGCAGACGGTTCTACGGCAATTGAAACGATTGCCTTGCCTTGTGTCTGTTTGATATAACGGGAAACGCCGGTAACCGTTCCACCGGTACCAACACCAGAGACCAGAATATCAATCGCGCCATCGGTATCGTTCCAGATTTCAGGCCCGGTTGTCTGCTCATGAATAGCAGGATTGGCCGGGTTTTTAAACTGCTGCAGCAATACATAACGATCAGGATCGGAGGCAGCAATTTCTTCTGCTTTAGCGATGGCCCCGCTCATGCCTTTGGCTCCTTCCGTCAAAACCAGTTTGGCGCCATAAGCAATCAACAACTTGCGGCGCTCCAGACTCATGGTTTCCGGCATTGTTAATGTCAATGGCGTGCCTCGCGCCGCCGCAACAAAAGCCAGTGCAATGCCGGTATTGCCGCTAGTGGGCTCAACAAGCTCCTTGCCGGGGCCAAGCAATCCACGTTGCTCGGCATCCCAGATCATTGCGGCGCCAATCCGGCATTTAACCGAATAAGCGGGATTACGTCCTTCAATTTTTGCCAGGACGGTGGCTGGCGCACCATCGGTGACGCGGTTGAGTCGCACCAGTGGTGTTTTTCCAATGGAGTGGGAATTGTCTTCGTACCAATGTGACATATAAATCTCCTGTGATTTAATCGTTAAGCTGAGTCATGCGGTCAAATTTTGGCCAAAAAAAAGCCAGTGGCCCTTTCGGGCTCACTGGCTTCCGGTTGTCCGGTCAGCTTGCAATTTATAAGGTTAAAATACTCTACACGTTATGTCTTGTCAAATCACACATTACGAATGGCATTCTTGAAGGCATTAATAGTAAGATTCAGTTGGCTAAACGTCGAGCCAGCGGCTACCGCAATATTAATAATTTCATCAATATGATTTATTTCCTTTGCGGAAAGTTAAAATTTGACACCCACTGTATTTCACATAGAGCCTAGGTAAAGAGGCTACTTATGATAGTTTACATGATGTCGTGAACGCCTATCAGCCGTGGATGGAGTTAAAAAGTCATTGAATGGAAACCTCTCGGATATTGCGTTGTCTGGGGACTTCGACAAAGGTGGCATCAATCATCTGCCCAGCCCGCGCTAAGTAGCCTTGCTCCGCTAGTTGTCCATGAAACCGGGCAAACAACACCTCAACCAAGTCTAAATTTTTAAGCCGTTCACGAAACGTCCACACCGTTTTCGAATCCGGCCTATACACCCAACCTGAATTTGATCGAACTGTTATGGCGTTTGGTCAAAAAACAGGTTCTATAAAGCAAGCATTACGAAAGCTTCAACACTTTTAGAAACAAAATCAATAACAACATCAGTGAACTCGGCATACATTTCAAAAATAAGATGCAAAGCTTGATGATCATGAACTTCCAGTTATTTTAAAAAACCGAAAACCTGACCGCATGGAGTATATATAGTTACTGGGCGCTGTGAAACAACGACAGTAGCAACTTCAGACTTTATGTTGCTTTCCTGGAAAATTTATTAGAGTCATCGCAGTCACTGCATCCGCAATCTCCTTTCAATCTTTTTGTTAAGTATCTCATTTTAATTCTCCAAGTTATCCGCATCCATGCGGGGTACTTATTATTTACGCGCGAATGTCGATAGTTTCAAAATCACCATTATTGATTAATCCTTCGTTAGCGCCAAAATCTGGCGAGTAGGTGAGGCCAAATTTATCAGCGTCAAAATACTCATTAAATATATCTTCAATTGATGGATTGTCATCGCCTTTAATTTCCATAGCGATAACCTTTGTTTCTGCGTTATATGCATAAGCAATCATTTTTATAACTCCAGTAAATGTTCAGAAAAATTTCTAAGCCGTGTATAAAAGTATGCTTGTGATTTATCATTAACGCAAGAGACAATACCTGGGTTTTCGCTAGTTACTGCTGACACTGACTTAAAAAAGTCACAGGACTCTGCCTGCCTCGATTTTGCACGCTCTCCTTTATATACCGCATAGAACCAAGTTTTTCGTGGCGGTCGTTTCGTTAGAACCCAGGTGGACTCTTTTCCCACGGATGACCAGTCACAGCGACATCGTACCCCTCCTTGAAAAGCTGCCGCATATAGTCCGTATTGAAGTCTTCTTTGTGAGGAATAATAAATGTGGATGGGATATAGGTCAGGTTAAAATCAATATCATCTCGCTGCGCGGTCGCATAAATCCGGTACAAATCACCGATGCTTTTCGTGCGGATCAGTGACTCAATGGCTTTGCTGGCAATCGTAAAGGAGCGCCGTTCCACCTCTGCCCATTCCGGGTCCAGGAATGCATTAAGGATTATATAAAGTTTGCGTTCGCGCTGAATGCCCATCTGTGCGGCATATTCTCGTAAATGGAATTTGGCCGGGTAAGCGAACACTTGGCTAGTCGCGCCGCCATCCACATGCATTTCTTGGTAATGTTTGCCGTTTGCCTGCACCTCGATCATCGACGGTGGAAACGCTCCCGGGATAGCCGTCGAAGCCATCATCACCTTGCGGAACAAGTCCAGTGCCTGCGGGTGGCCACTGGCCGCGATTTTGGTTAAGTTCCAAATAACCGAACGTTGGCTATCGAGATTGGTCGTTGCAACTAGGAGTATGCGGCCCTTTGTATATTCCTGCGCAATTTCGCGCAGCATTTCTGGGGTAATATGCTTTTCAAGCAGCCGCCACAACGGCCGGTTATCAGCCATCGCATCATCGAAAACCACCGACATCAGGCTGCGCTCCTCCAGAATATGATCTTGCGAGGAATTGGTGTAAAGCGCCTTCAACTTTGCATCGTATTTCGGGCCGAGAAATGCGAAGGGCGCAATTAAAGCACCGGTACTAACACCGGTCACTAGTTTGAACTCAGGCCGGTTACCTGCGACAGTCCATCCACAGAGCAAGCCAGCGCCGTATGCGCCCTTGTCGCTGCCGCCGGAGATAGCCAAAAAATCAACCGGCGGCAAAGGCCCTACTTGGCCGGTTTTAGCCCGAAAAGCCAACTCCGATTCAAGAATGTGTTGCGCACCCGACTTGAATTGTGTCGTATCGTCGCCAGCCATAAAACGTATACCAGGCATACCCGGCACCTCCGCATGAGCAATGGCGTTTTCCGGAACGGCCGATAATCTTGTTGGTATGACACAGCCTTGTAGCAGTATGGCTACGCTTAGCGCCAATAGCAAAATTGGCGTAGAAGTTTTTAATATCACATATCCTCCTTTGTTAACCGCTCCAAATGTTCGGAGATTACCTTTACCCAAATTAACGTCTTGTCGCCATTTTTAAAAATAAGCTCTGCTAGTTCCACAGGAACGTCTCATTTTATAAAAAACTGCTACTTAGTCATCTTTTACATCTCGCAAAAGTTCCTGTCTTCTGCTGAATTTATTTTTAAGCCACCAAAAAGCCAAGCTAGTCAAAAGCACTGTGGCAGCGCCAAGTCCCGAGAGGGGATCGAACATCAGGAGATTGAAAATGTTGGCGTACTGGACAGGGAACTACGGTTTTGTTTGGCAATATCAGCCACAAAACTCAACGTGCCTACTTCGGGGGCTATTTTCCCACCAGGATGCTAGGCCTGCCAAGCCTGAAGGCTTATGCGCAATTCCTCGATCTGTTGCTTGTGTAGCGTCGTCTCGGCGATGCGCCAAATCTCCTTCTCGGCACTTATAGATGCTACTAGCATTGGTTTAGCTGAATTGCCAAAACGCAGGGGCATCCAGTAATTCTCGACATTCAAACGGTTTACAGTAACCAGAGAGATCATGTCCACAAGATTGGCGTAAGGATTTGCCCTGGTGACAATGGACAACACGTCATTAGTGAGGCCAATTCGGGCTAGCAGGATCGTGCGCCGTTCGGGTAGATCGGAACCGGCATTCACCAGCTTTCGTGTGGTCTCATTAGCCACAGTGAGATAGTGATCCGCAAAACGAATTAATACGGACTGGAGTTCAACCGGATTAATCTTCTCATCTTGATTGAAAGACATCATGACATTGATAGCTTTGTCCGGTAATCCCATGGTACTCCGAATCAACGCGCAACCATCAACTCCGCCCAACACCAGGGCGAGTAAGAGAATTGTTTTAGAACCTTTACCTGGCATCTCAAATGTGTACCGTTCCCAATTTGCGCTCATGCTTGCAATTCCTAGCTACGTATGAGAATCATTAGATTTCAATTGAACCGGATCAAGATTCTTCAGGTCATTTAAAACATCAGCATAGGGAGCAGATGAAACACTCGTAGCACAACGGAATGGATTATCGACCGTAAGGATCAGGAAGATCATAAGCCCTAAAGCTGCGGTGTAAAATCCTGTGAGCGCAATATGGGTTTTCAACGAAGATAGATGGTAAAAGTAAGTCATGATGATGGTTATTAACGATCCACTGATTATGACAATCCAGAATACTCCAGGAACGCCACCCGCATTTGCAGCATCCAGGCGTATTCGTCTGGCTTCAATCAATCTGTTATATTCTGCAAACACTTCTGCAAGAAATATCTTCTGCTCCTCTGATTTGGCATGGTACTCAGACAAAGTCCCGAGGAATTCTGTAAGGATAAGCGTGCCACCCGTAAGGTTCACTCCTTTTTTGTGGCCTGGCCATGCCACATCAATGACATAATGAAGATAGTTCTCGATGTTTTTCTGTAGCTCATGTTTGGCAGGCTCCTCAAATGTACTGATATCCCGGTAGAGCGCCGCAACAGATGAAGCTTCTTTGCCTACTATTGTGCTCGCCTCATCGTAAGTCTCCCAAGTAGCAACGGCCACCAAACCAAGGAGTATACCAATCAAAATCCGATACCTGAGAAAATTCCATTGACTGAATCGTCAGTCGATTCAGATATTCGAAAGGTGTTATAAATCCACCTCCTGGAAATAACCAAACCCGCTATCCCCACAAATAAGTAAAAGAACACTATAAAAAACCCAAGTTGGAAGTTGGAAAATTCATAAATCCAGTACATACATTTACCTTCCGGATATTAAATTGTGTTTAAACGCAATCATTTTGGTTCTGTTGCGATAAGAGTGATCTTTTAATGATCAAGTAAAAAAACAGTTTGATAAAGCCAAATTGAAACAATAAAGTCTACGTACCATTATGTGGCGGTTAATTTTTTCGAGTTACCTTGGTGATACAGTTTTTCAGGTATTCCAATCAAACTTTAGGAAGGATTATTGTCAGTACTCCCTTGTTGTAGTCTGTTTTCATGCCCGCTTGGTCCACATCTTTCGGCAGTCTTATTTAACGTTGAAATTCACCGCTAAATCGTTCACGGCGTTCGTACTTGTTATTATCATCAGTTTGCGTGTTAAAGCTTTCGGTTTTAATAGAAATGGTCAGTTGCCGGTCCTTAAGCGCAACATTGAGAGAAGACTCATTCGCACCGGGAACATCCGCGATAACAACATAACGGTCATGTTCATCTTTCAAGTCGATAGCCGGCATTTGCGTAAAGGAGTGGGCAGTGGAATTTTTATTGAACCGGGAAAGGGAATCATTAAATAGCTGCTGCACTTGATTTCGCATATGGAACAGCTCGTCATAGGGATTCCAGTTATTGGAGGCCTGAATCCAAGTATTTGAACCTTCATGGCTAGACTGGTTTATATTTTCTTCCAGAGCAAATCGTTGCTCCAGCTGTTCGTGGAATCGATAAAACGTAAACGCCTGCATACCCAATACAAAAAGTAATAGGGCGCCAAGTGTCATGACTACGGAGTTTTTCATTTTTTGCTACCGCACGTGTTGTAATGTAAAGTTCGATGCTATTAACCGACTACTATCAATGTGCTCATTTTATTTCCTAAATTAATTGATTATTTTTGCGAGTGGGGCGCAAATAAAGTGCCTGATGGACAACGTATTTTTACTACCAGATTGATTTGCGCTTGATTGATCAGGAATTTAAATGTCCTGAAAAAATTAACACCTGGATCCGATAGAGGCTCTATGCAGCATCCAGGTTTTTAGAGCAACGGATTAGAGCTTTAACTTGCTCTTCAATTTAGCCCAGAAGGACTCTTTCGGAGCTTTTTGACATTCTTCAACCAGAAATGGAACCAGTGTGTCAGTATCGACAACTTCGATGACGGCATTTTTGACCTTGCCACCCTTGGTGTATGCCACTGCTGCGATGACATACTGGGGCTTGATGACATCATCAATGCCGACGAAATCTTCACAAGTCAATTTGCCTAGCGGCTTCTTAATACTATCCGCTTTAGTGCTTTCTGTCTTGGCAGCATCAGCCGCGAAAACAAGCGAAGAACCCGCCATCAAGACAGCAGCGGTCATACCGATGGTAATTTTTTTTAAATTCATAAGTTATTTTCTCCAGGGATGTTTTAACAAGTGAGTTTAGATTCTCGCATGAATCAAGCTCGAGCAAAATTCCACAGTGCTCAAAATGGGCAATCCTGAAAAATCCATTCGAAACCGGGATCGGAAGATAACAGACTGTTAAGAGTAATGCCTTTTCAAGGCTGGATTGAATTGCTATTAGATACCGAAAATCGCCTATAAATCAGACTTCTCATAATGGACTTTGTCACGGCCACCTTATTGCTAAGGAAAATATGCTGCATCAGTGGGCTTGGGTAAGTTAGCCGCTTTCTCCTGTTGAACTATCCAACCGCCGCCCATGGCGCGATACAAGCCGATCATCGCGGTAAAGTTGGCGCTTTGCGCCTGGATGAGTTCAATTTGCGCGTCGAATAACTGCCGAATCGAATCAAGCACGGTAATGTAATCAGTGTAACCCTCATCATAACGAATACGGGACAGGTTGAAATAGTTTTGCACGGCGGCGACGCGCTTCCTTTGGCTTTCTTTTTGCAGTTTGGTCTTGTTGCTGCTCACCAGCGCGTTCTCGAATTCACGAAAGCCGGAGAGGATAGCAAGCCGGTAATTAGCCACAGCCGCTTTCTGCACCGCTTCGGCTGACTGTACAAATCCTGCGATCTTGCCCGCGGTAAAAATGGGCGTGAGCAAGGCCGAGCCAACGGTCCAGAAATTGGCGCCCGGTGTAAAAAGTGAAGCGACTTGCGTGCTCATCTGTCCCACATCGCCGGTCAGCGAAATTTTCGGGAAATATTGCGCGCGAGCCACGCCGATTCTGGCATTGGCGGCAATCAATTCCTGCTCCGCCTGCTGAATGTCCGGTCGTTGTGCAAGCAGGTCGGAAGGCAAACCAGCCGGTACGGCGGGAAGTTTGAGTTCATCCAACGTTAGACCACGCTGAATGGGGCCTGGATTACGTCCCAGCAAAACGTTCAAGGCATTTTCCGTTAGCGCAATTTGTTTCTCGTATAAAGGTATAAAGGCATTTCGCCGTTCGTATTCGGAGTTAACCTGTTCCAGTTCCAGTTCCGAGGTATAGCCTTCATCAAAACGGATTTTGGCGATACGCCGTTCATCTTTGAGACTGTTAACGATGCTTTGGGTAATTTCCAGATTTTTGTCCAGTTCACGGAGCGTGATATAAGTTTGCGCGATCTGGCTCACCAGGGTCAGGATCACTGCCCGCTTGACAGCTTCCTGGCTGAGCAGATCAGCGCGAGCTGCTTCGTTGGCGCGGCGCAGCCGGCCCCAAATATCCAGTTCCCAGTTCATTGACGCGCCCAGCCGGGCAAAGTCGATTTCGTTACTGTTGGTCCCGCTATTCAAAACATCGCCTCCGGCACTTTCGGGTTGGCCGTGAGCATAATCGGCGGTTCCGGAAAGCTGGGGAAACAGATTGGCGCGCGTGGAGCCATACTGCCCCATGAACTGCTCGACATTGGCAATAGCTATCTTCAGTTCCAGGTTTCCCTGTACCGCCTGATTTACCAGACGATTCAGGACTGGATCACCCATCTGTTCCCACCATTTCATATTGACGGCATTTGGACGGACATCACTTTCCGCGAAACGCCACTGTTTGGGTGTGTCGACCTGAGGCCGGATATAATCAGGGCCGATCTTGAAGCACCCGGTGAGCAGGGCCGTTACCGATAAAAACAAAAGCTTATTCATGATCATGCTCCTGTTTATCCTCGAGCGGAACACTGCTTTTGCCTCTGCGCGACCCTTTTTCGACTACATAAAAAGAAACCGGAATCAGGAAAATAGCGATGACCGTAGCCGCCGTCATGCCGCCTATCACCGCGTAGCCCATGACCCGCCGCGACAACGCGCCGGCCCCGCTGGCGATGGCGAGAGGGACGCAGCCCAAAATGAAGGACAAGGCGGTCATCAGGATTGGCCGCAAGCGCAGACGGGCTGCCTCCAGCGAGGCGTCGAGGGCGGATTTACCTTCTTCAACGCCCATCTTGGCGAATTCGACGATGAGGATGGCGTTTTTCGCGGCCAGGCCAATCAACATCACCAAGCCGATCTGGGCATACAAGTTATTCTCGTAACCGCCCAGCTTAAGCCCGACAAAAGCGCCGAACACGGCTATCGGTGTGCTCAGCAACACGCTGAACGGCAGGCTCCAGCTTTCGTACAGTGCTGCCAGGATCAGAAACACGCAGAATATCGCGAACGCGAACACCACCACGGGCGAGACACCTTGCTGAGCCTGCTTTTCCTGGAAGCTCATGCCGATATAATCGTAGCCCATGTCCTTGGGCATGGTTTCGGCAAACACCGTCTCCAAAGCCGCCATTACCTGCGCGGAGCTATAGCCCGGCTTAGGCGAGACGTTGATCTGCTCGCTACGATAGAGGTTGTAGCGCATGGTGAATTCCGGTCCGGAGGTTTGCCTGATACTGGTCAGGGCGGCCAGCGGTACGGTGCCTCCCGCGCTATTGCGCACATAGAACTGGCCTAGCGATTGGGTGTTTTTGCGGTATTCGCCCTCGGCTTGCACGTAGGTCTGCCATTGCCGGCCAAAACGATTGAAATAGTTGATGAAGCCCGAACCCATGTAGGCTTGCAGCGTTTTATAGACATCGGATAGCAATACACCTTGCTTAAGCACCTTATCGCGGTCTACGTCCACAAAGATCTGCGGTACCGAGGGCAGGCCGGTGGTGGAGGCGCGGGCTATTTCTGGCCGCTTGTTCGCCGCTTCAATGAATTTGCCGGTGTTCTCGGCCAGGAACGCGACATCCTTGCCGGCCCGGTCCTCCAGCACCATGGTCACGCCGCCCGAAGTGCCCACGCCCGGAATTGCCGGCGGCGGGAAGGTGAAACCGATAGCCTCGGAAAGTCTGGATAGCTCGCGGTTGATATGATTCATGATAGCCGTGTATTGCTCATCAGGCTGGGTGCGCTCCGACCAGTTTTTCAGTGCGATGAAAAAGAAGGTATTATAGGTGGTGTTGGCCTGGCTGAGCATGTTGTAGCCGATAACTGAGGAGTAATATTCCACGCCAGGCGTATTCTTCAGTATCTCCTCGACCTGCTTGGTCACCTCGTCGGTGCGTTGCAGCGAGGCCACGTTGGGAAGCTGGATGGCGGCGAAGATATAACCCTGGTCTTCGTCAGGCAAAAAGCCCATCGGGATGCCTTTGCCCAAAAAACCGGTGGCCACGGCCAACAACGCTAAGAAGAACATGCTGATGAGGCTTTTGCGGATCAACACCGAGCACCAGTTCACATAGCCGACGTTGGCACGGCCAAACACATGGTTGAAGCCGTCGTAGAATTTTTGCACCGGCCCGGTACTGCGTATTCTGGGTCGCAACAACAAGGCCGCCAAGGCGGGGCTCAAGGACAGAGAATTGAAGGTGGAGATCATCACCGACACGCCAACGGTGACGGCGAATTGCTGGTAGAGCCTACCGGTGATGCCGGGGATGAACACCGTCGGCAGGAACACCGCGATCAAGGCCAGTGAGGTGCCGATGATGGGGCCGGTCACTTCCTTCATCGTCCTTAGAGTCGCCTCTTTAGGACTTAGACCGTTTTCGATGTTATGCTCTACCGCTTCTACAACGACGATGGGGTCGTCCACCACCAGACCAATCGCCAGCACCAAGCCGAACAGAGACAAGGTGTTGATGGAAAAGCCCAACATAGGAAACAGCATGAAGGTGCCGATCAGCGACACCGGAACCGCCAGCAGTGGAATCAAAGTGGGCCGCCAGCCTTGCAGGAACAGGAACACCACCAATATGACCAGCACCAGCGCCTCGAACAAGGTATGCATGATCTCGTTGATGCCTTCGGTGACGGCCAGGGTGGTGTCCAGAGCGACGACATAATCCAGGTCCTCGGGAAAGCGGGCCTTCAACTCCGCCATGACCTTCTTCGCGCCCTCCGCGGCTTCAATGGCATTTGATCCAGGCAACTGGTAGAGTGCCACCAAGGCCGCCGGCTTGCCGTTCAAACGACCTTTCATATCGTAAGTCTGGGCGCCCAGTTCGATGCGGCCCACGTCCTTGATTCGCACGATGGCTCCGGACGGGGCAGCGCGCAGCACGATGTTGCCGAACTCCTCTTCGGTCTGGAGCCTGCCCTGCGCGCGGACAGCGTAGGTGAACTCCTGGCCGGGGGGCACCGGCTCGCCGCCAACCTTGCCGGCCGGGTTGACGTTGTTCTGTGCCTGGACGGCGCTGATGATTTCAGGGATTGTGATGTTCAGTTTGGCGAGTTGGTCAGGCTTGACCCAGATGCGCATCGCGTACTGGCCCGCGCCGAACACCGATACGCTGGCAACACCCTTCACCCGGGTCATCTGGTCGTTGATGTTGATGTAGGCGTAATTGGCGAGAAAGATGTTGTCGAAGCTGCCTTTCGGCGAATATAAGGCGAACAAGAGCAGCGGCGAAGCCGTGGATTTCACCACGTTTACGCCATAGTTGCGCACGTCCTGCGGCAATTGTGACTCGGCCTGGGATTTGCGCATCTGTGTCAACACCTGATCGGTGTTCGGGTCGGTCTTCACGTCGAAGTTGACGCGCAACGTCATCGAGCCGCTGTTGGCATTGATGGAGTACATGTAGTTCATGTTGTCCACGCCGGACATCTGCTGTTCGATGGGCATGGCGACCGACTGTTCAACCGTCACCGCATCCGCACCGGTGTAGGTAGTGGAAACCTGGATTTCCGGTGGAGCAATGTTGGGAAACTGGGAAATCGGCAGTTCCGACATGGAAACCAGGCCCATCATCACCATCAGGATGGCGATGACTATCGCCACGATGGGGCGATTGATAAAGAATGTGGACATCGGGCTACCTTGTTTGGTTAGTGGTTGAAGCAGCAGGCGCAATCTCCACTGTTTCCGTGAACGGTTTGGGATCGACCTTCATGCCCTGACGCACTTTCTGCAACCCTTCCACGATGACGCGATCACCCGGTTGTAATCCCTCATTGATGACCCACAGCGAACCGATACGCTCGCCGGGATTGACTATGCGAATATCGACGACATTGTCGGCATTGACGACGGCAATCTGGTACTTGGTTTGTAACTGCGTGACGGCCTGCTGTGGCACGAGCAATGCACCGACCTCGGTCTTGATGACTGCGCGTATCCTGGCGAATTGACCGGGCCGCAGTAGCTTACCGGGGTTAGGAAACAGCACGGCGACTTGAATAGTACCAGTACTGACATCCACTTGACGATCGGCGAAATAGAACTTGCCGCCATGCGGGTAGGTCGTGCCATCGGCCAGCATCAATTGCAGAGGTATAGGATCGCGCTGCTCGGTCCGTTTTTCCTTTTCCCTAGCGAATTGTAAATATTGCTGCTCGCTCAAGCCCAGGTAAGCCCTAATGGGCTCAATCTGCGATACCGAAGTCAGCAGATTATTTGTGCTGCTTGGTCCGACCAAGTCGCCCAGTTGCGCTTTAGAGATGCCGGCAATTCCATCAATGGGTGAAGTAATTTTAGTGAAACCAAGATCCAGTTGCGCTTTTTCTACAGCAGCCTCGGCAGCCAGAACTTCCGCCCGCGCTGCCGCTTCGCGTCCCACAGCGTTATCCCGGTCACGGACGCTGACGGCTTTTTCTGGTAACAGGCGCTTGATGCGCGCCAGATCGAGCAGAGCTGTTTTCAGCACGGCCTGCTGACGTGCCAGATTACTCTTTTCTTGATCCAGATTGGCTTGGAAGGTTCGCGGATCAATTTCGTACATCAACTGACCTTTCTTGACCAGCTCACCTTCCTTGTAATTTCGCTTGATTAGATAGCCGGTTACCTGCGCGTTGATTTGAGCATTGACCATGCCGTCCAGCGTACCCACCCATTCCTGCTGGACCGGCACATCCTTCTGTATTGCTTCGGTGACTTCCACCATGGGCGGACTTACAGCAACCTGTTCTTTGGGCTTCTCGCAACCGCTAGTGAAAAATGCAAAAATGGCACAGAATAACAGGATTGAATGAGTGAAACTGCGTGTAGGATGCTGGCGGAATTGAGACAAATTTTGAGTGTGTTTCATAAAGCCTTGCCTTCATTCAAAGTAATTGAAAGTTATTTTAACTTGTTTCATCAGGCGGAACTGGCTTGATCATGGAGTCCGCAAACTGTGCTCATCCAGATTGGCTGAGCTCTACGTCGGGTAGTAAGCTGTCGGGTGAGGCGACAAATGGCTCTGTTCGTGTCAATGTTCACACAAACACACGTTTTCATAATTGGTGTGCCGGGATAACCGCCGGACAGATGCAACGCGCCGATCGATGGTTAGACCTTGTTCGGCGTAGCGACGCCGGGCGCGATGGGCATCGTCATTTTGTTGTTTTGGGCCGAGGCCGTCCCGACAAGGGCGAGCGCCAATATTGTACTGAAGATTATACTTTTCTTCATGTTCTCATCCCCAATGGGTTCTGAGTGCTAAAGTCGCGAGCGGCTTCTCATGAGGAAGTGGTCCACTCGGTTCTGTGCATGCCGCGTTGTTAAAGCGAAGTCTCGCGCAAAAATTTTGAGTTTTCGCCCCGGTTGCTTTTCATCTCCAGTTCATTCGTGGTAAAGGACAGAATGGTGCTTGAAGTAGTGGTGTTTTTGACGCGCTCATCCTCCGCGCCAGTGATCTTCAGTGTGATGGTCTTGCCGTTGAGGACCCATGATCCGCGAATGATGCCGGTGACGCCCTGCGAAAGTGTGTTGCTAATGAATCCCAAGGGGCGCAATTGCGCTACGAAGCCCCCGTCAGAGTTGAAGGTGATCGACTCTTTCATGTCGCCAACGGTACCCAGCCAGTTGCCCACGATTTTTGTGGGATAATCCGCCTCTGCGACAGGTTTGGAAGGTGTACAGGATGAAACAACGATGGCCAGCAACAGCAGTAAACCTAGCACGGGCAGGCGTGAGATGTTGACGAAGCGACCTGATTGCCGTTGGAGTTTTTCGTAATGGTTCTGTAGATTAATCATGTCTGATTCTTAGCCGCGAAAACAAGCGGAGAGCCCGCCATCAAGACAGCAGCGGTCATACTGATCGTAATTCTTTTAAAATTCATAAGTTATTTTCCCCAGAGATGATTTTAACAAGTGAGTTTAGATTCTCGCATGAATCAAGCTTAAGCAACATTCCATAGTGCTCAAAATGGGCAATCCTGGAAAATCCATTCGAAACCGGGACGGGAAGATAATTAGAGTTGGCGGCTACCGGTCAATTGTCTCCCAATTGGTCCGTTTTGGGCTCTAAAGGTGGATCTTTAGCATCGGCTGAAGCCGGTTCCAGGGTCTGGCGTACTTTCTCAGCCGTTGCGATAAAGCGTTCCAGGGTCTCGTAATTGAAACCGGCGAAGTCCTTGGCCGGCACGGCGGTAACAGTCAAAGCCCCAGTGTCATCTTTTGATACCCAGCCGCGCTGTTCAAGCCACTGAATTTTACGGCGCACGGTTTCTCGCGGAATTCCAGTAGCGCAGCTGATCGACATGGCATTGGTGCCCTTTAACAAAGCCGTATCAGGAATGGATTCGAAAATAGCCTTCCCCGTACTTGAACTATACGCCTGATCAAGTGAAAAGATTTGTTGGAAGTTTTTCCGGATATTGTAGTGGGCAATTTCTCCCAGTATCAACGCCGCATCGATGTCGCCGTCAAAATGCTGCCTGACGCGCGCCAATTGCCAGAGTATGAAGTCGTTTATCAGATAGGAAAGGTAGCGCATTCGTTGTTCATAAAGTGAGCGATTTATTGGCATTGATGTGCTCTAGTCGGTGGGAGATAGAGGGACTCGGATTCGCTCGAGCGTTTAGATAGCCCATTTTGGGCACCAAGAAATTATACTGAAATTAAATCCGTGCAACAATGCGGGCATGTGTGTTATTTGTAAATTTTGGTAGTTCGTCGACAAATGACAATTACACGCTAACTTAACCGTTTGACCAGTTGATTACGGAGTTTGCTATGTCTAATGAAAAGCCTAAACCCAGCGCAGCGGGAGCTGATGCCGATCTTGAGAAAATGCCAGTCGATCAGGTGCTTGTTAAGCTCGGCGTTCAAGCTAATCAGGGACTGAGCAGCGCCGAGGCAAAACAACGGCTTGCCCACTATGGCCCCAATGCCCTGGTTGAAAAAGAGGAAAGTTTCGCAGCCAAAATTCTGGGGCATTTCATGGGGCCTATCGCTTACATGATCGAGGCGGCGGCGCTCGTTTCGGCCTTCATTGGTCATTGGGATGATTTCGCCATCATTACCTTCTTGCTATTGTTTAACGTCGGACTGGAGATGTGGCAGGATCGCAAGGCTTCCAACGCCCTGGCGGAGCTAAAAAAAGGACTGGCGCTTGAGGCTACCGCCATGCGCGATGGCAAGTGGCAGACGGTTGAGGCGGCGACTCTGGTGCCTGGCGATATTGTCAAGATTCGGTTAGGCATGATAGTTCCAGCCGATGTTCGGATGGTCAGCGGCGACTTTGCATCCATCGACCAGGCGGCACTCACCGGCGAATCGTTGCCGGTGGCCAAGAAGGTCGGCGACGAAGCCTATTCGGGCAGCGTGGTCAAGCAAGGCGAGATGGCTTGCGTGGTCATTGGCACAGGCTCCAATACCTTCTTTGGACGGACAGCCAAACTGGTGGCGGGTGCCGGAGCGATCAGCCACTCGCAGAAGGCCATGTTCCAGATCGGCAATTTTCTCATTATCCTGGCTGTCGTGCTGGCGCTGATCATGGTCGCTGTTAAGGTTTATCATGATATTGTCATCGCCGACGATTGGGGTATCAACGATGCGCTCGGCATTTTGCAGTTCGTACTGGTTTTACTGGTTGCCTCAATTCCGGTAGCCATGCCGACGGTGTTTTCGATTACCATGGCGCTGGGGGCGCTGTCGCTATCAAAGGAACGGGCTATCGTTTCCAAACTTTCGGCAATCGAGGAGATGGCGGGAGTTGATATTCTCTGCTCCGACAAGACCGGAACCTTGACCAAAAACCAGCTCACGCTGGATAAACCCATTTTGTTAGCGAGCAATGACCCGCAAGACTGTATTCTGGCCGCAGCACTCGCTTCGAACATTGAGGATCGGGATGCCATTGATACTGCCGTTATCTCAGCACTCAAGGATCAAACTGTACTCAATAACTGGAAAAAGGACAAATTCGTGCCCTTTGATCCGGTCACCAAGCGCACGGCGGCCAACGTAACCGACTCGACAGGCAAGGCCTTTGTGGTCACCAAGGGAGCGCCGCAGGCGATTGTTGATTTCGTAAAACCCACGGCAGAAATAGCGCAAAAGGTCAAGGATACCGTTGCCGCATTGGCTGCCAAAGGTTCACGGGCATTGGCCGTTGCGCGTTCGGAAGATAATGGTGTGACATGGTCATTACTGTGCATTTTGCCGATGTTTGATCCGCCACGTGACGATTCGAAAATGACGATTGATAAAGTCCGCGAAAAAGGTGTGCGAATAAAAATGATCACCGGCGACGATACCGCAATAGCGATTGAAACGGCGCGCCAACTTGGCATGGGAATGAACATTATTCCGGCGGCGGATGCATTTCCCAAGGATTTAGACCCCAACAATGTGCCGCAGAATATTGTGGACGCGATCGAACGGGCGGACGGCTTTGCCCGCGTGTTTCCCGAACATAAGTACGCTATCGTCAAGGCCTTGCAATCGCGCGGCCACCTGGTGGCAATGACCGGCGACGGCGTCAACGATGCGCCAGCTCTTAAGCAGGCCGATTGCGGCACGGCCGTATCCGGCGCCACCGATGCCGCACGCGGCGCCGCGGCGTTGATTCTTACGGCCCCCGGCCTCTCGGTCATCAACAGCGCCATCGACGAAGCGCGGCGTATTTTCGGACGCATCACCAGCTATACCATTTACCGCGTGGCCTTGACCATGGACATTATGTTCCTGGTGGTGTTGTCCACCATTTTTCTTGATTTTACCCCACTGACGGCCATCATGATCGTCGCTATGTCGCTGCTTGACGACGTGCCGATTATGGCCATCGCCTATGATAATACCCCGGTCAGCGAAAAACCGATTCGTTGGAAAATGCCCCGCCTGTTGGGGATCTCGGCAGTCCTCGGCCTGTTTTCAATTGTCGAGTCATTTGGGTTGTTGTTAATCGGCATGGAAGTGCTTTCAGACCCCCTTGAACAAGAATTCTTCGAACTGGTAACTCAGACCCAGTTACAAACCCTGATGTTTTTGCAATTGGTTGCCGGTGGTCATTTGCTGTTGTTTATCACCCGCTCGGAGCGCTGGTTTTTCCTGCGACCTTTTCCAGCCGTGCCACTGTACCTGGCGATCCTGTTTACCCAGATCCTGGCTATCCTGATGTGCGCCTTTGGTTGGCTGGTCGAGCCCATTTCATTGAAGTTAATCGCCTGGATCTGGGGGTACAATCTGGTCTGGATGTTCCTGTTGGGCGCAATCAGACTGATTACCGAGCGCTTCGTGGATTATCGTACCGCACGTCATATCAGGAGTTTGGAACTGGTGAATCAGTCATTGGAAGCACAGAGCTAGTCCAGTAGACGGGTAGGCAATGCTATTCTACCCAGTGTCCTAAACATTTTTGAAAATAGTTATTTTGAGGAAAAACCAATGTCAACTCCAACTGCCCGCACGAATGAACGAAAGAAGCGTCACGTCATTATGAATCATGCAAAACGCCCACACGGTATCGCTTTAATTGGTATCGTTCTGTTTGTGGTGGCTTGGGTCATCTGGACTACTTTGGTCTTGTAGCGTTAAGCCTTCACTCAAATCGAAGAGCACGACGATTTATTGATTCGTGTTCTTCGAGGCTAAAATAATTTAAATGGTCTTTTTCATTGGCTGACTAGACTGTTATATAAGGAAACAGAAAATGAGCTATCGCAAAAAATTCGTTGTTGAGCCCGGTGAAAAAGTACGCCTGGACAAAATTGATCCTTCGTACACTGGTAAGAATGAGTCGCACGAAAAGGCGTTGCCTGTAATACAGAAGCATGTTGCCCGTATGGACAAGCTGCAATATCTGCTTTATGCGGATGGCGAGCAGTCACTGCTGGTGGTGTTGCAAGCCTTGGATGCCGCAGGTAAAGATGGGGTGGTGCGGCATTTGTTCAGCGGCATGAACCCGCAGGGAACATCCGTGTTCGGCTTTAAGCAACCCAGCAAGGAGGAAGCAGCCCACGATTTTCTCTGGCGAGCCCACCAGCGCACGCCGGGCAAAGGCGAGGTCGTCATCTTTAACCGTTCGCACTACGAGGATGTTCTGGTTGTGCGCGTTCACAAACTGGCGGAAAAATCGGTTTGGTCAAAACGTTACGAGTTGATTAATGATTTTGAAAATATGCTTACCAGCAACGGCACACACATTCTAAAGTTCTTTCTGCATATTAGCCCGGAAGAACAGTTGGCACGCTTCAAACAGCGGCTCGACGATCCCTCCAGAAACTGGAAAATCTCTGATACCGACTATTCCGAGCGTGAATTATGGTCAAAATACGTCGATGCTTACGAAGATGCGCTGGAACTGACAAGCACCAAACACGCGCCGTGGTTCGTTATCCCGGCAAACCACAAATGGTTTCGAGACCTGGCAATCTCTGAGATTATCGCGGACACGCTGGACGAGATGGGCTTAAAGCTGCCACCTACGCATGTGGATATGGAAGCAATACGTAACAAGTATCATGCTGCCGAGCAGGAGCAAACAGGCAAAAAGAGTGGCAAAATTGACATGGAAAGCAAGGCTTGAAAGTGCGTATTTATTTTCGCGTGCCAACGACACGACAATAGTGGATAACTCGCCGGAAATATCAATGCAGCACCAACATAGTCTGTTAGATCGGAAAAACCGATTGCTTTTAAATAAATAGGGAAAAAAAATGAATAATAAACTTTTTTTTACATTTGCAGGCGTCTTCCTGTCTATTACGACTGGTATGTCAGACGCTGTCCGGGCAGAAGGACTCGGGCCGGAATCGGTTAACAAGGGCCAATCCTTTCAGATTGTAAAATCGGGAGCAAATACAGTGGCCGGTGTAAGACCCATTGCCGTGCAAACCAGTTTGACAGATACTCTGGTAAAGCAATTGGGCATTACCGCCGAACAAGCTCAGGGCGGAGCCGGGGCTATTTTTCAAGTGGCCAGAAGTGAGCTGGATAGCGGACAATTCACAGCTTTAAGCAAAGTAGTTCCTGAGATGAATAGCCTGTTAAGTGCTGCGCCCAAACAATCGGTTGCATCGAGTGGCTTGACTGGCAACGCATCATCCGCTTTGGGTAATAGGAGTAGTCCCTATGGTAATCTCGCCGGG
>Ga0208392_1000092_pt1 | contig 21138 bp, 15 predicted proteins | sample LakWasMeta3_LOW4_2_FD_183855 | JGI IMG/M metagenome (GOLD analysis project Ga0208392, IMG submission 183855) | Freshwater sediment methanotrophic microbial communities from Lake Washington under simulated oxygen tension - Sediment Metagenome... | ecosystem: Environmental > Aquatic > Freshwater >... | reverse complement strand
CATCACTTCGTTGTGGTCAACACTAATCAACACCTCTTTTGGAATTGCATCGATTCCGCAGGATCATAAAAATGTGGCAAAAGCTTTTGGATTTTCTAAAATGAGATATTTAACCAAAATATTGATTCCTTATAGTTTGCCGCACATCATTACGGGTTTGCGTTTGAGTATCAGTGTGGCCTGGTTAGTAATTGTGGCAGGCGAAATGCTGTCCGGTGGTACAGGAATTGGGTTCTTTGTTTGGGATAGTTGGAATGCTTTGAGCCTGGAAAAAGTGATTTCGGCAATAATTATTATTGGAATTGTAGGATTGCTTTTTGACAAATTATTCACTTTCATCGAAAACAAAGTTTCTTACAAAGCGTAACAAAACATTAAAAAACACTATTATGGGATATTTAGAAATCAAAGATTTGGAAATTTCGTTTCCAACTCCAAAAGGAAAATACATTGCTGTAAAAGATATTAATCTTTCTATCAAAAAGGGAGAAATCATATCCATCATTGGACATTCGGGTTGCGGAAAATCAACCATTATGAACGCCATTGGCGGAATGCTGACACCAACAGGCGGAGCAGTTCAAATAGACAATAAGACTATCAAAGGATCTGGACCAGACAGAGGAATTGTATTCCAAAATTATTCACTTTTACCTTGGCTATCGGTTTACGAAAACATTTTTCAAGCTGTTGATTCCGTAATGAATTGCTCCAAGAAAGAGAAAAATGAAATCGTGGAAAAAAACCTAAAAATGGTCAATTTATTCGAGCATAAAGACAAATTACCCGGACAATTATCTGGCGGGATGAAACAGCGTGTTGCCATCGCAAGAGCGTTTGCCATAAACCCGGGAGTATTGTTGCTTGACGAGCCTTTTGGCGCACTCGACGCATTGACCAAAGGCACTATGCAGCTTGAATTATTGAAATTATGGAACCTCAACAACAGAGACAAAACCATTATTATGATTACCCACGATATCGAGGAAGCCTTGTTTTTGTCGGATAGAATTGTAGTGTTGAATAATGGTCCGGCATCGACCATAAGAGAAATAGAAGTGGTTCATTTACCAAGACCCAGAAACAAAATCGAAATCGTAAAAATGCCCGAATACATTGAACTTCGAGACAGATTATTGCATCTTTTGACCGATAAATTCTCTATCGAAGATATGGGAATGGTATATAAAAATTAGTTTGGTTATAATAAATAGTTTGATTGGAAATTCCCTGTGATACAAGTTGCAGGGATTTTTTTTGCCACTAATACGTTTGTATTAAAACTTCTGTTGGAATATTCAGACTTATATGCAATTGTCGTATCATTTCTAATGATAATTTTCTTTTTCTGTTTAGGATTTCGCTTGCACGGCTTTTAAATCCAACAATTTTTGCCAAATCATTCTGATTATAACCCATTTGTTCCATTCTGAATTTAATCGCCTCGATTGGATCGGGTAAGTCTATTGGGAAATGTTCATTTTCATATTGGTCAATTAACATTCCTAAAAGTTCCAATTCATCGCCTTCTTCAGTTCCTTTTTTGGCATCGAAGATGAGTTCAAGTCTTTCCAGTGCTTGATTATAATCATTTTCGGTTTTTATAAGATTGATATTCATAATCTAAATTTTGTTTGCGTTAATTTTGTCATATTCTGCGTGTGTTCCTATAAACCGAATCCAAACCATTTCATATTCGAAGTTTATTTTTACTATTAATCTGTAATTATTTCCTTTAATATTAAAAACTACACGATTGTCATTCAAAATGCTTGTGCTTGGATATTCAGTTTTAATATCGTTTGGATTTTTCCATTCGGCTTTGGAAGTTTCTCTAAACCAAGATTTCAATTGTTGTTCACAATCGGAATGATTTTCCCAAAAGTCTCTCAAAATCTTTTTTGCAACTACTCTCAAATTTTATTTTTTACAAAGATATAATTTATTTACCAATTTGGGAACAATTTCTATGTGAAATTTATTCACAAAATTCCAAACACACGAACGATTTATATTGAAAAAGCCTTTGAAATTAATCAAAGGCTTTTTTGTGGCAACTTATTTTTTAATGCAAGGTTATTTCCGTTCCATTTCTTTAGATAAATCAGGTTGTTTTTCGTTCATAATTTTCGTTACTGTTCTGTGCATCCAAATCAAGCAAACGAGTGAAAACAGCAATATAAAAACCCACGAACTCGACCAAATTCCGGTGGAAGTCAATAAATATCCAAAAATTATTGGTCCAAAAAAACCGCCCAATCCGCCAATCATTCCCACCATTCCGCCTACAACTCCAACTTCGGTCGGGAAATATTCCGGAATGTGTTTGTAAACCGCCGCTTTTCCAATTCCCCAAGAAATCCCAATCAAGATTACTAAAACCAAGTACACCCACATATTGGCATCAAAACGAATATGAGTAATTCCTTTGGCCAATAATTCTTTTTTCTTCACCACTTGGTTTTGAGAAACAACCACTTCTTGCCACGAATTTCGTGTTGGGAATATGCAGCTTTCCATTGGCTTTTCTACCTTTGGATTAATAACAAAATCTTTTTCACCAATCTTCACATTAGTTTCAGAAACCATAGTTATCGTACCTTTTTTGGTAGCCAAAACCCCAGGTCCAGTTGTGGTTACATCCATTTTTGGAATCATTAGCAAAGCACTCAAAAGTACCGAAGAACCCAGAACCCAATACATTACTTTTCGCGCTCCAAATTTATCCGACAAGTAACCGCCAAATGCACGAATCACCCCTGACGGCAAGCTAAACATTGTGGCAAACAAACCGCCCATTACCAAACTCGTTTGATACACATTCATAAAATTGGGCAAAAGCCATTGCGAATATGCCACAAAACATCCAAAAACCAAGAAATAGTAAGCTCCAAAACGCCAAACTCTTACGCTTTTCAAGGATTGCAACATTTGAGAAACTGTTTTGGTGTGGTTGTCAATTTTTTTGTTTTTGGCAAAAACCAAAAAGATAACCCCAATAATAATTAAAGCCGTTCCGTAAAGTACAGGCAATAATTTCCAACCATTTTGTGGGTCTTCTATCGAAAAATGATTCAATAATGATGGAGCTAAAAAAGTAGTAATTGCTGCACCTGCATTCCCCATTCCGAAAATTCCCAAGGCTCTTCCTTGCCATTCTTTTGGATACCAAATAGAAGTATAACCAATTCCCACGGCAAAACTGGTCCCCACCATTCCGAACAAAAAGCTTAAAACGGCAAACATAAAAAAACTATTGGCTAGAGGAAGCAAAAACAAAGGAATCGAACAAAGCAAAAGCAAAAAAGAAAATACGTACTTTCCGCCATATTTATCGGTCAAGATTCCTATTGGCAAACGCATAATCGAACCTGTCAAAATTGGAATTCCAAGCAACCAACCAACCTGAACCACACTCCACCTGAATATTCCGTTATCGACTAAAAAAGTGACCAAAACACCATTTAATGTCCAACAGGCAAAACAAACTAGAAATGCCAGTGTGTTTAAAAATAAAATTCGGTGGGATTGGGATAAAGAGTTTGCGTTTTTCATAATACTTATATTTTTTACAAATATAAGTATTAATACGTATTAAAATACATAAATAAGTATAAATACGTATTTTTATGAAATTCTAAATAAAACCAATAAAATTTGAAGTATGTTTTATATGAGCGAATATTCAGTTGCTTTATTGGAAAGCTCCATCAAATTTTTGACTTTTAATTTTTTCATTAAATTAAAACGATGCACTTCGGCGGTGCGTTTGCTGATATCTAATGCCTCTGCAATTTCTTTGTTCCCTTTTCCGGACAACAACAGCGTAAGTATTTCTTTTTCTCTTTTGGTAATCAACATTTCTTCGCCGATTACTTGTTTTGCTTCTGAAGAAGTTGTTGGATGAGTAAGCTGACCTATCAATATGGATGAAATATCACCGCTGAAATACTTTCCACCATCGGAAACGGTATGCAAGGCTTTAAGAAATTCTTCTTTGCTGGATCCTTTCAATAAATAACCGTCGGCTCCAGCTTTGATAGATTTCAGCACATATTCTTCTGATTCGTGCATTGACAACATCACAATTTTGATTGGATTGTTTTGGTTTCTTAATTTTTCGACTACTTCAATTCCAGTTAGATTTGGCATTCGAATGTCTAAAATTAGTAAGTCGGGGTTGGTTGTTTCGACTATTTTCAGTGCTTCTAAACCATCTGTTGCTTCACCAACAACTTCAATGTTTGCTTCGTTTTCTAATAATGATTTGATGCCGTCTCTTACAAAAACGTGATCGTCTGCAATAACAACTCGAATAGGATTACTCATAACTCACTTAATTTTGAATTCAATATTTACGTATATTCATCTAAACTATGGGCTAATATACGTATTTTCAATAACAATGGCAATGGCAATATCAAAAATCAATTTTTGCCACTGCCATTGAAATTGAAATTGATTTTTTTTTAAATCGGAATATTAAAAGTAATTCGGGTTCCTTCACCTGGAATAGAATTGATAAAAACCCGACCATTTATATATTGAATTCGTTCTTTCATAAACAACAGCCCCATTCCGGATTCACTGTTTCTCTTTTTCTCTGCTGATGAAACGTCAAAACCTTTGCCATTGTCATCTATGGTTATGCTCAATAATGTTGCACTATGCGAAAGTTGGACAATTATATGGGTAGAATCGGCATATTTTATAGCGTTGTTGATAGCTTCCTGAGTTAATCGATATAGATTTATTTCGACCAGTGAATCCATACGCTTGTCAAAATCGGTCTTATTATAAAACAAAATCTCCTTTCCGGTCAGTTTTGATAACTCTTGCGTGAGTTTTGCCAATGCTGAATTTATTCCGTGATCGCTTAATTCTGGTGGCATCAGGTTAAAAGTGGCGGTGCGAACGCCTTTTATTATATCTAATGACAATTTTTTCAGGTATTCAATTTTCTGTCCGGCTTTCTCCTTATCATTTAGGTCAATGCTTTCGAGACTGAATTTCAATCCTGTGAGCATTTGTCCAATGCCATCGTGAATTTCTTTGGCAATCCGGTTTTGTTCATTTTCCTGGTTTTCGACAATCTTGCTCGAAATTATCTTTTGTTGGTTTATTTTATCGGCTATATTTTCTTTGTTCAATCGCTCAACTTCCTGTTCCGCTTTTTTACGTTCAGTGATGTCAAAACAAATAATCAGCAATTCCGATTCCTCTTTCTTTATAGTTACGGGAACCATCGATAAATCCAGCCAAATGGATTGCTCGCTTCTACTGGTAATATGAATTTCTCCTTGCCATCCTGTTCGATGTTTATCGAGAATAATTCTGTCAATAACAGCTTGTTCTTTCTCGATTGGAGTCAATACTTGCGCAAAAGTTTTGTCAGAAAGGAAAGGATTGTACTGGAGTAATTTCGAAAATTTTTCTCCAATGTGGATGATGGAACCATCTGGAGCTACTCGGCAATACAACAAGGTATTTTCCATTGCATAATTGAGCGACTTCAACTCCTTTACGGAGTTTTCTTTTATTTCGCTAATGATTTCGGTGTCGTGCGCCAGTTTCAACGCCTTTTTTTCGGAAGATAAAAGTTTGAAAATCAATCTTTCCACTTTCTTGTTTGTCGGTTTGAAAATAAATACAAACTCTAACAATAAAACCAATAAGGTAAATGCCAAGAGCGCATATTCCGTTTTGCGTTGAATTGTCACTTTTTCGTGAGCTTCCTTATCATATTCACTTACAATTTGATTCATTTTAGTAAGGAAAACGGGCTCGTTTTCAAGAATAGTCTGGACTAATTTCTGATTCTCCTTTTGGTTTATATTTTGTCTATTGTTTTCTAAAAATGGTGTTGTAGCTCTAATAATACTATCAAAATTGAGTTTTATGTCGAAAAATAATTTGGAGAGAATTTCACTTTTTTCTTTTGGGAAACCAAGACTATCGTTCCCGTTTTGCAAGGCATAATGGTTGAATTTCCAAAGCGATAAGGTTTTGTTAAGACGAATAGTTTCTTCATTTGTTTTGGTAGAATCAGTCGTGAAATTTAAGATTAGAACTTCTTTTGCCAATTTCTGGCTTAACATTCTTTGTTTCCCCGAAATATTGATTATTCGGGAATCACTTAGCTGGTTTTTGAGATTATATTGGATAAGAAGTTGGCTCAAAATTACCGTTACAGCAATGGTTAGCAAAGCGAAAATGTATAATTTCTTTAACTTTTCGAAAGTAATTGTATCGATGGATTCTTTGCTGCCGTTTTTCATATCAAACCGAATTACAATCCAAGAGCCTCTTTTATCAATTGAAGATTTGATGCGCTGTAGTTTATTTTCAGAGCTTCCTGATGTCCTTCTTCGGACATTTTATTCCACGTTTTTAGAATGATGTTTTTCATTTTTTCCCTATCGTGTTTTTGCACGAAAGGGTCAAAATAATGTTCCAAGAATACCAAACAAATTACATCTTCCAACAGTTGGGTTTCCTCGTCTTTTTTGAGTAATTTTTTTTCGATAAGGAAAGAAACTCTGGCAATAAATTCGGCATCATAACCTGCTTTTTCTAAAATAACAGCAGTAGTTTCAGAATGGAATTTTTTCAAATCTTCTCGCCATTTTAAATAGCCAACACGATCCATCGGATAAGATTCCCGGGCAACTTTCCATCGGCAAATGTGTTGCGCTTTGGAAGCAATTTGCACAGCTTCGGAAGCATTTGGATGAAAATCCATCAGCTTTTCGTACATTCTATTGGAATATAATAGCTCTTTTGGATATGTTTTGGATTGGTATATTTCGCTGTTTGGATCTTGCGCATTTTCAGCATCAATCCAAATACTGGCGTTCTGAAATGGTGTCATTGTCATTTGAAAAAGTTTAAATTCAAAGATACATAATTATTCCAAAAAGCCGACGAATACTTCATCTTCAACAATTTTTACCGGATAAGTAGCAATAGAATAATCTTCCCCATTTAGATTTAAACCGTCCACGAGTGAAAAGGTTTTCTTGTGCATTGGACAAGCAATTTTCGGAACACCTTCTGCAGAGCCTGTCATTCCTCTTGACAAAACCATTTCCATTTTGTGTGGACAAACATTTTGGCAAGCGTACCACTCATTTCTTCTTTCGAAATTAAAAACGGCAATCTGTTTGTTTTTGTACTTGATGCATCCGCCTCTATTACTGGGAAAGTCTTTTATTTTTCCGGCTTTGAACCATATTTTCACATCGTTGAAATGTACGGTTTGGTATTGATTAAGTATTTCTTCCATTTGAAATTGTATTTTTTTCCTCACCCTGACCCTCTCCAAAGGAGAGGGAGCCGGTATTGGAAATTGTTGGTTTTTAATCTATAATAATTCTTAAAATTTGTTTGCCTTTTTATAAATTTCTTGTCAAAAAAATAAAATTTAGATTTGCCTGTTTTTAAGTTTCTACTCCCTCTCCTTTGGAGAGGGCTAGGGAGAAGATTACCACGATTTTGGCATTTTCTGATCTCTTAAGGGCACATATTCAATGTTGTCGTCCTTCTCGTCAGAATTCACGAAGTGACTAAAACGCTTCATCAATCTTGGTTTCTCCAAAACTTGTTTCCATTCACATTCAAAAGTGCCAACAAGTGATTCCATTTCAGATTCCAATGCTTCACAGAGACCAATACGGTCGTGAATGATAACTTCTTTCAAGTAATCCAATCCGCCTTCCAATTTATCCAACCAAGTTGCGGTACGAACCAAAGGCCCAGCTGTACGGATGTAATACATCAAGAAACGATCTAAATATTTGATAACAGTTGCTTTGTCAATTTGTTCCGCCAATAAAACAGCGTGTTTTGGATTGGCTCCACCGTTTCCGCAGATGTAAAGATTCCAACCGCCTTCAACGGCGATTAGTCCAAAATCTTTTCCTCTTGCCTCGGCACATTCGCGAATACAAGCCGAAACACCTCCTTTTATTTTGTGTGGTGCCCGAATTCCTTTGTATCTGTTTTCCAATTCGATGGCAAAACCAGCACTGTCATCCATTCCGTAACGACACCAAGCGTTACCTACGCAACTTTTTACGGCTCTTAATGATTTTCCGTAAGCGTGTCCACTTTCAAAACCATTTTCGATTAGTATTCTCCAAATTTCAGGCAAGTCATTCAAGTGTGCGCCAAATAAATCGACACGTTGAGCGCCAGTAATTTTGGTATATAAATCGAATTGTTTGGCTACTTGTCCAATGACGATTAGTTTTTCAGCAGTAATCTCTCCACCGGCAACTCTAGGAACAACAGAATAGGTTCCGTTTCTTTGGATATTGGCAAGGAATCTGTCATTGGTATCCTGTGTGGTGACGTGTTTATTCGCCGTATCATTGTAAATACTGGAAAAGATAGAAGCGACAACTGGTTTACAAACTTCGCAACCATCGCCATTTCCGTGATAGTCAATAACTTCGTAGAAATTGGTGTATTTATTTATTTTTACGATATCAAATAATTCTTGTCGGGTAAAATGAAAGTGTTCGCAAATACTTTCTTTCACTTCTTTACCAATTGATTTTTGGGCGGCTTTTACTAAATCAACCACCATTGGTTTGCAACCTCCACAACCTGAAGTTGCTTTTGTTAGTTTTACCACATCGGACAAAGTTTCACAAGTTCCATCAGTTATTGAACAACAGATAGCGCCTTTGGTAACATTTTCACAAGAACAAATTACGGCGGTATCGGGCAAATCAGCAGCACTTCCAAAAGAAGAACTTTCTCCTCCTCTTGAACCCAAAATTAAATCTTCTGGATTTGGAGGCAATGCCATAGCGTTACTATAAATTTGAAACAAGCCATTATAATCGCTTGAATCACCAACAAGAATTCCACCCAAAAGTATTTTTCCGTCTTTGGTAACATTGATTCTTTTGTAAATTCCGTTGAATTTATTTTCATAAACGATGGCGGTCACATTTTCGTTTTCGATAAAAGGATCTCCAAAACTAGCCACTTCAACACCAATTAATTTGAGTTGTGTTGACATATCAATGGTTTCTCTCATCGTTTTTTCTCCTTGCAGAATTTGCTCCGCAGCAACATCTGCCATTTCGTAACCTGGAGCAACAAGTCCGTAAATCATTCCTCCGTAAAGTGCCACTTCGCCAATGGCATAAATATTAGGATCGGAAGTTTGCATTTTATTATTCACAACAATTCCACCACGTTCACCGACTTCTAATCCTGAAACTCTACCGAGTTCGTCACGCGGTTTTATTCCCGCAGAAATAACCAACATATCTACTTTTAGCAATTCTTCGTTGGCAAACATCATTCCTGTTATGTGCTTTTCGCCATCTATGTATTGAGTTGCTTTGTTTAAATGTATGCCAATGTTGAGTTGTTCAATTTTTGATTGCAGCATATCGCTTGCGCCTTTATCTAATTGTCTCGGCATCAGTCTAGGAGCAAATTCAACCACGTGCGGATTTAATCCTAGATCATAAACTGCTTTAGCCGCTTCAAGACCCAATAATCCACCGCCAAGAACAGCAGCTTCGGTGGAACCGTTTTGCTTTATTTTTTTGGCGTAAGCCATAATAGCATCTAAATCTTCTATGGTTCGATATACAAAAACACCTTCTTTTTCTACTCCTTTTATTGGCGGAACAAAAGCAGATGAACCTGTTGCTAAAACTAAGTAGTCATATGCATACGATTTGTCAAGATGTGTAGTTAGGGTTTTGAGTTCTTTGTCAATTTTTAAAACTAATTCCGAAGTGTTTAATGTAATATTATTTTCTTCATACCAAGTTAAAGTAGAAAGAGATAAGTCCTCAGAGCTCTTGCCTCCAAAGTATTCACTCAAATGAACTCTATCATAAGCACGTCTTGGTTCTTCTCCAAATACGGTAATTTGATAATTTTCATTTCCTGCTTTTGTGATGAATTTTTCACAAAACTTGTAACCTACCATGCCGTTTCCGACTACAATTACTTTAATCATAATATAAAAATTAAGTATTACGTGACAAATATAAGTATTTATACTTATATTAATACGTATTTTTTAATTATTTTTAAAATAAAGTTATTGGCTAGCTACAGTAAATGGATTAAATCTCTAAAGAAAACTAGAGTTTTTCGCATTCAAAAACCTCAAATCATTGTCAAAATAATTCGAGATAACTCTTCTATTCTCCATTAGAGCGGACAATTCGATTTTTCTCGATAATTGTCCACTTTTATTTTGTTTTAATATTTCATTTGTATCATATACCATAAAACAAATTATAAGAATATTAGTTTTATGGTATATTCTTATTTAATGTGTTAAATGAATTATTTTTTAATCATTCTCCGTTAGTGGAATATTCCCAGATTCGAATATTCTTTTAAAAGAGTAATATTGGGCTATAAAAGTTTGTTCAAAGTATAATGTTAATATTGTAATTATCGAGATTCACAAGTAACGTCTTCTGACAGAATAATGATGAAACCCTACTGTATTTTCTCCAATTCTAATCGCAGCTGATCGGATTCATTTTTCAATTTCACCATTTCGTTTTTAAAAGAATCTATATTTTTTTGCAACAAATTCATTTGTTCCTTTTTTTCGGCAGCGGTTCTCAACAACTTAAAACCGGAAACATCATTTAATTTTTTCTCCGTTACTTTTAATTGGGTTTGATAGTCAGTGATGGTTTGCTGAATAACCAAAAGTCGGTTGTTGTCAGCATTTTTTTTCTCTTTAGACATTCTTTCTGCTGCTGCTTGCTCTTCTTGGGCTGCGATGATTTTTTGGTTGGCTATTTCTTTTTGTTGCAGCTCATATTGATAATTTTCAACTTCGGTTTTATGATTTTTGATCTCTAATTCCTGGCTTCTTTTTTCTTGTAAGGTATTTAAAACGCTAATACCAACTAGTATAATTAAGGCACCAAAAATCGTAAAAAAGCTGGTCTTGGAGAGCCCTAAAATTTTTCGAGACGATGTTTTTTGTGCTGTTTTTGGAGTTAGTGGAGATGTCGTGAAGGACGAAATAGGAGGAGGCATCACGACGAAAAGACCTTTTAATTCTTCTATTTCCCCGGCATATTTCCAGTTTTCCATACCTTCATACCACACAGGAGTTGTTTTGGTGATACTCTTGGCTTTTAATTCGTCCAAATCAAATGGACCACTGCTTTCAGTTCCGTTGTGTAGGAAGTATTTCTTCATAAAAGAGGAAGCTATAAGGCTGTTAAATGGGCGTTTTCCTAATGAGGGATGTCTCGCCCAAAGCTACAATCATTTTTTGAAAAGGCAAAATATCTTCTTAACGCAAATACAATCTTTTCGCAATAGGAGTCACTTTTAATGTTTTTTTCTGCTTCATTTTGGGTAAACATAAGCCAAAATCATTTTACGAAAAAGCGAAATTGGAATTTAAATCTCTTATATTTACTCCAAGTCAGATTTGAGTAAAAACCGTTTGGTACTAGGCAAAATGATAAAGACAAAGAAAGCAACCAGAATAGCAATATGAAAAAAAGAACAATAGGAATTATGGGTGCTATGCCCGAAGAAATCGAAGGAGTGGTAGCATTACTAACGAACTGCACAGAATCATCAATGGGCAAACGAACCTACTTTTCGGGTCAGATAAATGGGATTGATACCGTAGTCGTATTTTCAAGATGGGGCAAAGTGGCCGCTGCAACTACTGCCACCACTTTGATTCACGAATTTAAAATTACCGAATTGCTGTTTACTGGAGTTGCCGGAGCCATAAGTTCCGATTTAAAAATTGGCGATATCGTTCTGGGCAAAAGACTCATTCAGCACGACATGGATGCACGACCATTAATGCAGCAATACGAAATACCATTGCTCTCTCAGATTTATTTCGAAAGTGATGCAACTCACTTAGACCTTACCTCAAAAGCAATACATTCCGTAATTGAAAATAAAGGGTTGCATGCCGTTATCGGAGACAAGGAATTGATGGAATTTAATATTTCGCAACCCAAGTTAGTTTTTGGCGATATTGCCAGCGGAGACCAGTTTTTCTCCAGCAAAGAACAAAAACATGCCCTGAACACCCAATTGCCAAATATCCTATGCGTAGAAATGGAAGGGGCTGCGGTAGCCCAGGTCTGTTATGAATATGAAGTTCCTTTCATCATTATAAGAACAATTTCAGATGTTGCAGACGATACATCACACATTGATTTTCCATCTTTTATCAAAAAAATTTCCAGTAAATATGCTGCCGAAATGATTAAAAATATTTACAAACAGTTTTAAAAAAAAAGAATAGCTCTTGGATTCATTAGTGTTTAATGACAGTCCATTCTTGTAACTTCATTTCAAAAGATTTTCCGGCATTGGCGGGACTTGTAGAAGGCAAAGTGACCAGACGATAACTATTCTCAACGGTTGCGTAGCGCTTAAAATAAGCAGCTGCTTTTTGGCCGTTAAAATAAATATGCCGGATATGGGGATGTGCTTTTAGAAATGAATCAAAATCATTGGGTATTTCTTGTTCAATGGCACTGTCCAAACTTCCTTCTCTCACACAAGCTTGCAAAACATCCCATAAAGCAATATGATTTTGCAATAAAACACTTTTTCTGATTTCGTAATCAGTAGAAAAAGGTGTGTCAAAAATAATAAAAAGCAACTTCCAAAAAGCATTTCTGGGGTTTCCATAATACTGACCTAATGCTAAGGACTGTACACTGGGCATCGTACCAAGGATTAAGACAGTGGCATTTGGATTGGAAATAGGCGGAAAGGAATATTTTTTCATGAAATGGATTCATATTAATTCATAGAGTACTAAAAGGAACTTTATACGCACTAAATCAATTGAATTAGAGACTATTTTCTTTAAAATTCTTTGGTGATGGCATCCACTTTTTTTAACAATAAGGGGAAAATGGGTTAATACCATGTTGGTAAATGTGGCTTTTAATACCGTTCTGTCAAACTATTGGTTTCATTTTAATTAGTATCAAATTTTGTTGTTTTTTATACTTTTCGTTTTTTTGCAGCATAACGGCAAACTCCTAAATAAGTCCGATAAAATCATCTCAATCTTAACCTTATTGGGGTAGTTTTGTATGATTAACGTCAGACTTTATTTCAAATATACTGAATCATAGTAGTATTTTTATTTTTATTTTCAGCAATACAGATGTAAAATGATGCTGTGAAGGCTTTGATACCGTTTTAATTTTGTTAGTGCACCTTTTCCACACAAACAAAAAAGCCTGACCTTTCGACCAGACTTATTAATGAACTATGTAATCACAGGATTATGCTTATTTCTTTAAGATTTGGTCTATGGCTTTGGCCAATTCGAAATCTTTAGCGGTTATCCCGTCAGCATCATGAGTGTTAAGCGCAATAGTTACTTTGTTATAGACATTTTTCCAATTGGGATGATGACCTGACTTTTCAGCAACTAGGGCAACAGAGGTCATAAACGAAAACGCTTCGATAAAATTTTTAAAAAGAAGTTCTCGATAAATGAATTTCCCTTTTACAATCCAGTCAGGGTCAATACTGCTCATGCTGGCTTTAATTGCTGCTTCATTCAGTGGGACCTTTTTTCTTTGTTAAGAATAATAAGATAACCCATTGGGCGTAATTATTTAAGTATTTAATTTTAACTAATTCACATTAGAATTATCAATTCTAGTTAAAATTACAAATCAAAAAATCGACTATTATTTCCCCGTTTGTTTTTATTAAACGGGTTAAAGTCAAAGGTGATATAGAATTCGAAAGTATTGTAGGACGTTCCTACCAATTTTTTAGTTCCAATATCATACGAATAGTTAACCCCAATTTCTATTTGCTCAATAAAAACACTTAGTGAGGTTCCTACTTGTGAAATTGAAAAACCATCATATTGATTGAAATGTTCATTTATCCCTAAAGAGAAATTTCCCAGAATGGCTTCCTGATACAAATCAGTTCTGGATTTAGAACCTTGTTTAGTAAATGAATTATATAAATACAAATATGAGTTTTCAGGGAGAAAGCTACTTTGTCCATATTGATTTATGTCCCTTTCATATCCTGCTTGCAGAGACATCAATAAATCTTTTTTATTAGAGGAAGTACTATTAAAAGATGTTTCGGGTCTATTGATATGCTTGATATTTAAACCAAAGAAAAGGTTTCTATCATTATAAATAGAGGCCCCTGCTCCAATATCTATATAATTAGTTTTATTATCGATGTTAACTGGGTCGCTAGTAACTCCTGCAATATACCCTGTCAAAACATTAATCTGATCTTCAAAAACCAAAGAAGAAAAATCTAATTTACTATTGCCAAAACCAAAAGAAATAGAAGGATTGAAAGTCCATTCATTAGATAACTGAGCTTTATAAATATAATGCAAATTCGCTTGTGAGGTAGAATATCCTAAACTACTAATATGCAAAGTATTAACATCAAGCGCTAAAGAAAATTCACTGTTCTCAAAATAATGATTTGCAAATCCAAATTGAGATTCAATCTTGCTCCCTTCATTATAGCCTTCTCTACTATAAATCACCCCTACTTTTGAACTATCGCCAAAACCATAAAAACTAGGATTGATAGTTCCGATAATTTTATCTTGATTTTTAATTATAAAATCCTGACCAATCATCGATTGACAAAAGAGGAATAAAAAGAATATATATATAAATTTATTTTTCATAGTCTATTATTTAATAAGTAGGAATCTACCCTCTTTCTCAATTATTTTATTATCGATTGCCTTGGCCATAATATAATAGCGATAAGTTCCATTTTTAGGTTCGGTGTTTACTTTTTCGATACCATTCCAACCCCAGCTAGGAGTTAACGATAGAACTTCTGAACTCACATCATAAACTAAATTACCCCATTCGTCGTAGATATACATTGATACCTCCTTGAGTCCAATTAAAGAAGGTCTAAACAGATCATTAATTCCGTCATCATTAGGAGAAAATGCTGTTGGTAACATCATACTGGCACCACTTCCTATAGTAATTGTTTTAGTAATTGATTTAGAACAACCCGAACTATTGAATAAAGTTAGTGTTACTTCATAAAGCCCATCTGTGGCATAAGCATGGAAAACTGTTTTAAAATTTTCACCAGCAGCATTTGCTGCTAAATCCTTTGGATAATAAAACACTTTAAATGGTGTATTATCTCCAAAACTCCAAACAATATGGCTATCCGGTGGTATTTTACTCATATCCAAAAGATTTGTAAACTCAATACTGCTATTAACCGAGAAGTATCCGTTGTTTTCAAATTCATAAGAGGTAAATTTAAAGTCTGGTGTTAAAATCGCTGTAGCAACTGTAGCAGAATCCGAACAATTTTGACTTTTCACTGTTACAACGCCACTTGGTTTTGTTGGATTGTTTATTAACAACTCGTACATACTATTTCCTAAGGAAACAGATGGCACTAATAAACTATTGTAAAAGAATGTCAGGTTAGTATCTAAGCTATTAACCTCCACTCTAATCTTGCCTGGAGAGTCATTACACAATTGACTATCTAAAGCAATTGATTTAATTGACAATGAACTATAATCTTCAATTGTAAATAAATATGGTACATTTTTACAATTATTACTGTCAGTCGCTGTTAGGTAATACAGCCCTGCTTTTAAACCACATATATTAAAATAATTATTATTGGCTGGTATAATTGTTTTCAATACTTGAGATGATGGATCCAAATATTGTAACAAGAAAGAAGTGTAAATTCCAGTTCCTCCAGTGACATTAAAGTTAGCACATCCTAAGGTACCATTACAACTCATGCTAGTTTTAGACGTCAACGATACATTGATTGGTAATGAAGGGACTATTGTGTAAGTAACAGAAGGCAATGGACACCCAATAGCATCTACTCCTGTTAATGTATAGTCACCTGCCAATAATCCAGTAATGGTAGTTTGGTTTTGCATAAATCCATTTGGTCCTGTCCAAGTGATGGCATAATATGGATTTCCACTAGTATCAATAAAAGGAGTGCCTCCAAAAATAGTTACTGCTATCTTGCCATCATTTCCACCACAAGAGATAGGTGTAACCTTACCAGTCACCGAGATAGGTGATGATATACTTATTTTACCTGATATAATAGCATCACCACAATTATTATAAACAATACCATATTCAAAAATACCTGATACTGTTGGCGTGCCACTTATTGTTACCAAAACACCCGTTGTTGTGAGTGTTTTAGTAGGCGTAACACCACTTGGTAAGCCTGTTACGCTAATAATAGCTGGATTTGTTATGTTTCCTATTACATCGTAAACAATAGGTATAATAGGTTTAAATGAGCAGAGTATTTGATTGTCTGTACCTGCGGCTGAAGTACGAACAATACTCACTGCGGCATAAAGATTATCTATAGTGACAGATAACGATGCACTACAAGAAGAAACTCCAATTGTTTTGATTTCAAATTTAAAGGTACCTGTAGTTATTGGTGCTCCAGAAAGTGTATAAATACCAGTAGTAGTATTAAATGACGATGTGATAAACGCAGGCAATAAACTTAGGTCAATTCCAGTAGCTGCTCCACTTAACTTAAATTTAATTGGAACAATTGCCCCATTTTGACAAACGGATTGGTTCAATGCACCTGAATCTGTCTCAAGTGCTATTACTGGGCTATCTACAATTGTCAATTTGAATGATGATTTCGCTGGAGTTCCACAACCATTATTTACAGTAATATCATAAGTAGTTGCTATTAATATTGATGTTGGTGTTCCAGAAATAATCAACTCACCTCCCACAACAACATAGGACAAACCTGTTGGTAAACTTGGCGTTATTGTTGCCATTGTACTGGTAACATTAAGGGGAACTACATATCTTAAAGTTTCAATTGGCGTACCTATACAAGCAACTTGATTCAATTCTCCGCTAACATAATTAATAAATGCATTAGCTTCAACAACGATACTTCCATCAAGTTTATCACCACAACTATTGTCTGTAGTAATACTATACAAATAATTGCCCGTTAATGTTGGTGTACCTATAATAGATGCTGAACCCGCTGCAGGGTTTGTGACAAAATTGGTTCCTGGGGGTAGCACCCCATTAAGTACTAGGGTTTGCCCAAGATTTCCATTATATTGAATAGGGGTTAAACTTGAGTTAACACATAATACTTCATTTTTATTACCACTAGTTAATACCAAACTATTAGTTTTTATAATGGTAATTACACCCGTTGCGGTTGTACTTGTACAAATCCCTTTAGTTGTTATGGTATAGTTATAATTTCCTGGAGTATCATTTGAAGCACCTGAAATTGTCAATGATTTTCCTGAAATGCTCCATGTAATTCCTGCAGGAGTATTAGGAGTAAATACTACAGTTGCGCCAGTTGCACCGCCTCCAAGTTCATATAAAATTGGCACAATACTATTGCTAGGACAAATTTGTTGATTATCATTTCCTATTGATAGCAATGTAATACTATCATTTGCATTTACAGTGATTGTTCCAGTAAAAGAGGTATTACATCCAGCAGGTGAGCCTGAAGTAGACACTGTATAAACAAATACTCCAGATTCTGTTGGAGTTCCTGAAATTGTGAGTAATCCTGAACCATAGCTATAAACAATTCCTAATGGCAACCCAAGTACATAAGCATTTGTTGCACCACCTGTAATATTAAATTTTATATCTAAAATTGGAGTACCTTCACAAACTGTTTGATAAATTGGTGTACCTAGCTGAGGTAATATACTGGATTCAACTACTGTGACTTTTGCAGTTGTTGGCTCAAGTAATTTAGAAGGACTACAGTAGGCACTACCGCTAGAATCTTTCACATCAATTAATTTGACATCAAATTGCCCCGTAACATTTGTTGGAATGCTTATTACAGCACTATCACTACCCGAACTTACTACTGTGTTTGTTATACTGTTTATAGTATAGGTAAAGATATAAGGAGCTGTTCCATTACTTCCGGTGAATGTTATTAATGGATTACTACTATCTTTACAAACATCAATTGTATTAACGCCAGTTATTGTTGCTGAAATAGATGGTTTTAATAACACATCAATTTGTGTAGTATTCTCACAACCAGAAGCTGTTTTTCCAGTAACATAAATAGTTTGATTTGATATAGGCTGATATGTATAAATATCGGCGTTAGTCCCTATTGGAACATGATTACCCAAAGAATCAATGATATACCACATATAAGTACTAGCACCAGTAGCCGTTAAAGTAATTACGCTTCCTTCGCAAGCTTCAATTTTAGGTAAACCACCTTCAATTAAAACAGTTGGTAAAGTACTATTTACTATAATTTGTCCAATAATAGGAACTGCACAACCCGTTGAAGCTAGAATAATATAAGGGAATGAGCCTCCTTGGGTAGGTGTTCCAGAAATTATTCCTGTGACACTATCAAAGGAAACACCTGTAGGCAATGTACCAACTAGTTTTAGCGATGCAGCAGGTAAAGTTATAGGAGTACTGTTAATATCAAAATCAATAGGTATTATAGCATTATTAATACATGCAGTTTGATTAGGAGTACCAGAAACTATAATTATGTTACTTTCATTTATGGTTATGGTTCCCGTTTTTGTGGTTTGTAAACAGCTATTTAAAATAGAGAATGTTTCAACAGTATAGTTAAATATTCCAGTTTCTGTAGGTGTTCCAGAAATAGTTACTGTAGAACCTGAAACAGTCCAAGTAATTCCTGCAGGAGTATTTGGAGTAAATACTACAGTTGCTCCTGTTGCAGCTCCCTGAATAGTATAATTTATAGTAGTAATAGCATTATTAATACATATACTTTGTAAGTCTGAGCCAGATGGTGAAACAACTGATAACTTACCGGTTTCATTCACAGTTAATGTACCATAAAATTCAGCATTACAACCTATTAATGATCCTGATGTTTTTACAATATAAGGAAAAACTCCAACCTCATTTGGAGCACCAGAGATGGTTAATTCTCCCGCACTTATATCATAATTACTTGTCACATTTCCAGGGAGGTTTTCAACATAAGCATTTGTAGGCGATCCATTAATATTAAATACAATATTTACTATTGGTATATTTTCACAAACAATTTGACTCACATCAATTGGATTAACAGGACTAATTCCAGCACCTAAAACAGTAATAAAAGCTTCTTTAGGTGCAATTAAATTCCCTTTGTTACAAAATCCAGAATCCTTAACACCTAATAGTGTTACAGTAAACGAACCTGCAGTTGTAGTGGGTATTTGAGGAACTAAAATTGCTTCATTACCTATTGATGTAACGGTTCCTGTAATTGGGGAAGCCAATAATAAAGAAGTAATTTCATAAGTGAATGTATATGGAGCTGTTCCTCCCGAACCTACAAATACAACATCTTGAGGTGTTGTATCCTTACAAACTTCAAAATCATTAGGTAATTTAATGGTACCTTCTATTTCAGGAATAATAGTAACAGCAACCTGATCTGTATTTACACAACCAAAACCATCAGTACCAGTAACTGTATAAGTAGTTGAAAGTGTTGGTATAAAGGCAACATTGTCAACAACACCATTATTCCAAGCATAAGTTGTAGCAGTACCTGTGCCTATTAGTGTAACAGGTTCTCCGGCACAAACTGTAATATCTAGACCAGCATTAACAGTAGGTAAATCTTTAACCGTTATTATTGCCGTTTGACCAGTTATTAGCTGCGAACAAGTGGTTGAACTTGAATCTGTAACACTTATTAAATTGTAATTAAATACGCCTACAATTGAAGTAGCCACTGGTATTGTTATACTATTACCCATTGAAACTGCTGTTTGTGTAGGGCCTCCATTAATATTATATGTAAATGTATATGGAGCTGTTCCTATTGCGCCGGTAATAGTTACTGTTGCAGGACTTCCAATACAAACAGTTGATGTTGAACTTGTAATTGCAGCAGTCGGTAATGGGTTAACTGTTACAGTACCCGTTGCTGGCAAACTTACACAAGCTGGGAGTGTAGTATTAGTTATATTAACCGTATAGTTACCGGCTATATTAGTTGTAACTGATGCACTATTACCAGGGTTTGGAACACCAGCTGGCACAATCCAACTATAAATATAAGAACCTGCAGGATTAGGAATTGCTGTAATAGTTGCTGTTCCATTTGCACAAATAGTTGAGCTATTTACCGTAACAGTTGGTAATGCTTTTGCTGTTACCACAACTGGTTTAATAGTTGGGCAACCAATACCATTTGTTGCTTTAATATAATAGGTTCCTGCTGTGGCAGCATTAGGAGTTGCATAAGTTATTGTTGCAGTTGCATTTGTCCAATATGAATAAGTTAAACCAGCATCTGAACCTGCTGTAACTGCAGAGACAGTCAAATCTGTAGTATCACCTTGGCAAATATCAGCTGGGTCAGTTATAATCAAATTTGGTTGAGACAGAACAGTAATTATTGCCGATTGACCCGTTATTGACTGTGAACAAGCAGCGGGTAAACTTGAATCTGTTACACTTAATAAATCATAATTAAATACACCTGCAGTTCCAGTTGGTGCACTTACCGTTGTACTATTCCCAGAAGTTGTTGTAATTGTATACGGAGCTCCATTAATATTGTATGTAAATGTAAAAGGAGGAGTTCCAATAAGACCTGTAAATGTAATGACTGGTAATGTTGTGTTAAACTGGCAAACATTTGCAGTTCCAGTGATATTTGCAGTAGGCAATGGATTTAAAGTTAAAGTACCTGTTGCGGGTAAACTTGCACAATTTGGCGCTGCTGTTTCGGTTATCGTCACCGTATAGTCACCTGCTATGGCAGTTGTAAAAGTAGCCACGTTACCAGGATCTGGAATACCAGTGGTTGATGACCAAAAATAGTTATATGATCCCGCAGGACTAGGAGTTGCAGTAATAGTTGCTGTTCCACCTGCACAAATAGTTGGACTGTTAACCATAACGATAGGTAATGGATTTACCGCTACCATTACTGCACTCGAAGTAACTGCTGGCATACAAGTACCGCTTACAATTACATCATAACTACCTGCATCGGCAACTAATGGATTTGTTAGAGTTAGTGTTGCTGTTCCTTGACCAGAAATAACACCTCCGTTTACTACTGCTGTTCCTCCTTTTC
>Ga0208392_1000089_pt1 | contig 21408 bp, 20 predicted proteins | sample LakWasMeta3_LOW4_2_FD_183855 | JGI IMG/M metagenome (GOLD analysis project Ga0208392, IMG submission 183855) | Freshwater sediment methanotrophic microbial communities from Lake Washington under simulated oxygen tension - Sediment Metagenome... | ecosystem: Environmental > Aquatic > Freshwater >... | reverse complement strand
TGTAGAAGCGGTGGGTGCTGATGTCAAGCAGGATTGCCTGCCTGTCGTTCCACATCAGCCATGGGGTGCCGTAGAACACAATCTGCGTAATCCAGATGGTGAGCCAGCGCATGTTTTTGAAGTATCCCGAGATGTCGCGCGGGTAGACCTTTTTATGCGCTTCATAAAGTGATCTTGCCTGAGGTTTTTCTTCGGCAATGGGGATAACCTTTTTGGACTTCTGCTTCTGGATAGACACTTTTGATACCTTGCTAAGAATATGACGCTGAAAGTACAACGCCCGCTATTTTAACATATGCAAAATAGCGGGCGTTTAGTGATTATAGGATAATTTAATTAAACTTAAGTTTCATCCTGAATCCAATTTAAATCTAAATTACTGTTTTGTGCTGTCACCGTTTGAGAAACGCCAAACGTAAGCAGCCAATACATGAATCTGTTCCGGTGTTAAACGTTTGCCCTGAGCTGGCATGATGTTTTCTTTACCGTTGTTGATACGATCCATGATTGCAGCTTCGCCCGCGCCGTGCAGCCAGATATCATCTGTCAGGTTAGGTGAGCCGATGGCCTGGTTACCTTTGCCATCCGGGCCGTGGCAGGCAGCACATACTGCGAATTTTTCCTTACCCAATGCTGCGCGCGCTGCGTCGTGCTTGCTGTTAGATAAACTCAATACGTAGTTGGCTACATTCTTCACGTCATCCGGGCTGCCTACAGCAGATACCATTGGAGGCATCATGCCATGACGGCCGTTAGTGATGGTTTCCTTGATTTTTTCAGGAGTACCGCCATGCAGCCAGTCGTTGTCAGTCAGGTTAGGGAAGCCGCGGCTACCGTGCGCATCAGAACCATGGCATTGTGAGCAGTTGTTCATGAACAGGCGCTCGCCGATGGCCATAGCTTTTGCATCTTTAGCAACATCTTCAGGTTTCATGCTGGTGAATTTTGCATAGATAGGCGCCAGGCGTTCGTTTGATTCTTTAACTTCCTGCTCGTACTGCTTGACTTGCGTCCAGCCAAGTTTGCCCTTGTATGTACCCAAGCCTGGGTACAGAAACAGGTAAGAAATGCCAAAGATACAGGTGATCACGAACATCCACATCCACCATCTTGGCATTGGGTTGTTCATCTCAACGATGTCTTCGTCGTACACGTGGCCGGTTGATTCGCCGGTATGTGAAGGGTCGTGTGACTTGCTGGTAATAAACAGCACAGTCAAACAAAAGATAATACCGCCAATCACAACTGCCGAAATAAAAATCGGCCAAAAACTGCTTGTAAAGTCACTCATTATTCGTCTCCATCGAGCGGCAATCTTGCCGCTGCGTCAAAATCTTCCTTGTGCCGTCCTGACCATGCCCACACCCAGATACCAACAAAGGTAATCAGGATTGCGAACATGGCGATTATGCGTAAATTAGTAATGTCCATAAATACACTTATTGCTTCAGTGTAGTACCGAGCACTTGTAAATAAGCAATCACGGCTTGCATCTCAGTTTTACCATATACGTCGTTAGCAGCATTTTTAATCTCTTCTTCGGTATACGGAACGCCTGCGGTTTTCAAGGCACGCAGATGTGATGGAAGATTTTTAGCGTCAACCAGGTTTTTCTCAAGCCATGGGTAAGCCGGCATGACTGATTCAGGCACTAAATCACGAGGGTTGATCAGGTGAATACGATGCCATTCATCACTGTAACGGGCACCCACACGAGCCAGGTCAGGACCTGTACGTTTACTGCCCCATTGGAACGGGTGATCGTAAACTGACTCACCGGCTACTGAGTAGTGACCATAACGCAAGGTTTCAGCCTTGAATGGGCGAATCATCTGTGAGTGGCAGTTGTAGCAGCCTTCACGTGTGTAGATGTCTCGTCCCGCTTGTTGCAGTGCTGTGTATGGTTTCAGGCCTTCAATCGGCTGTGTCGTTGATTTTTGGAAAAACAACGGCACAATCTCGACCAGACCGCCAAATGAAACCACAATTAAAATGAACACGATCATCAGGAAACTGTTGGTTTCGATCTTCTCGTGGGTAAATCCTGTTTTTTGATTATCTGCCATTTTCGTTCTCTTAAGCATGAACAACTGTTGATGGTATTTTGATGCGCGCTGCCTGGCCCATCTGTACCGTTTTAATCACGTTCCACAGCATGATAATCATGCCTGAAACGTACATTAAGCCACCTGTCATACGAATCACGTAGAAAGGATGCATTGCTTTAACAGACTCAACGAATGTATAGGTCAAAGTGCCGTCTTCGTTGATCGCACGCCACATTAAACCGGCAGTCACACCTGAAATCCACATGGCTGTGATGTAAAGCACAACGCCGATAGTCGCCAGCCAGAAGTGCAGCTCAATCGCTTTTTTGCTAAACATTTGTTTCAGGCCCCACAAACGTGGTGTCAGGAAGTACAGTGAACCCATAGACACGAAACCAACCCAGCCTAAAGCGCCTGAGTGAACGTGACCAACGGTCCAGTCTGTGTAGTGTGAAAGTGCATTAACGGTTTTAATCGCCATCATCGGGCCTTCAAACGTACTCATACCGTAGAAAGACAATGAAACGATCAGGAAGCGCAGGATAGGGTCATCGCGCAGTTTGTGCCATGCGCCAGACATTGTCATCATGCCGTTAATCATGCCGCCCCAGCTTGGCGCCAGCAGAATCAGGGATAACACCATACCGACTGATTGCGTCCAGTCAGGCAGTGCTGTGTAGTGCAAGTGGTGTGAACCTGCCCACATGTAAGTGAAGATCAAGCCCCAGAAGTGCACGATAGACAGGCGATATGAGTACACTGGGCGCTCAGCCTGTTTAGGTACGAAGTAGTACATCATGCCCAGGAAGCCTGCAGTCAGGAAGAAACCCACAGCATTGTGGCCATACCACCATTGCACCATGGCATCCTGCACGCCAGCATAAGCTGAGTAGGATTTCATCCATTCTGCAGGGATAGAGGCGCTGTTGACGATATGCAGCAGTGCAACCACGATGATGAATGCGCCGTAGAACCAGTTAGCAACATAAATATGCTTGATTTTACGTTGTGCGATAGTGCCGAAAAACACGATGGCATACATGACCCAAACAACCAGTAGCAGCAGGTCGATTGGCCATTCCAGCTCAGCGTACTCTTTAGCTTGTGTGTAGCCTAAAGGCAATGTAATTGCCGCTGCTACGATCACTGCCTGGTAACCCCAGAATGTGTAGCGGGCTAACAGCGGAAATGCCAGTTTAGTCTGGCTGGTACGCTGCACAACGTAATATGACGTTGCAAACAGAGCACAGCCGCCGAAAGCGAAAATGACTGCATTGGTATGCAATGGGCGCAAGCGACCAAAGCTAGTCCATGGCAATCCTAAGTTAAGTTCCGGGAAAGCCAGCTGTGCGGCGATGATTACACCCACCAGCATGCCTACCACGCCCCAGACCACTGCCATCACGGTAAATCTCCGGATGACGTAGTCGTCGTAAAACGTTTCTACATTATTGTTACTCATTACTTCCGTCCTTAAATAAAACAAATTAAATCGATTATCAGGGGGCGCTTTTCAGCAGAAAATGCTGAATATGCAAAAAATGATATTTTCCCCACATAATTTATGTGCGTCAACTATGGAATTATATAATGTAAAGGGGAAGTAGATGCTGAGAAAACATCAATAATTGTGTTAATTGATGTTCTATTTAGATGGTTGGGTGAAAATTCCGCAATTATGTTGGTTGCGGAATTTTCTACCCGGTGATGTTTTAACTATTTTTCAGTTATGACCAGTAATGGTCTACCAGCAACGCTGCAAATAACAGGGTTAAATAAAGGATGGAGTACCTGAATGTCCTTTTTGCCAGGTCATCGGAGTATTTTCTATATAAGCCAATCACATAAGCCATGAAAATCACATTCAATATGATGGCTGAAACCAGGTAGATCATGCCGCTCATGCCAAGGCCGTAAGGCATGGCTGATACAGCGACCAGAATGACGGTGTAGAGCACGATATGCAGCAATGTGAATTCTTCACCATGTGTAACCGGCAGCATCGGCATGCCGACCCTGGCGTACTCTTCACGGCGGTAGAGCGCCAGTGACCAGAAGTGGGGTGGGGTCCATGCAAAAATAATCAGGAACATGATCAATGATTCCGGTGACACCGTATTGGTCATGGCGGCCCAGCCCAGAATTGGCGGCATGGCGCCAGATGCACCGCCGATGACGATATTCATCGGTGTGGCCGGCTTCAGGAATACGGTATAGATGACGGCATAGCCCACAAAAGTAGCCAATGTAAGCCACATGGTGAGCGGGTTGACGTACACATATAAAATACCGAGGCCTGCAGCGCCAAGCAGCGCGGCAAATATCATGGTTTCAGTTGAAGATACCTGGCCTGTCGGTAGCGGGCGCCCACGGGTACGCGCCATGATGGCATCGATCTTATGCTCAATCAGGCAGTTGAAAGCGGCTGCGGCACCGGATGCAAATGCGATACCTACCGTGGTGGCAAGCAGCAGCTGCAAAGGTACCATGCCAGGTGTAGCCATGAACATGCCTATCAGTGCCGTAAATACAATAAGTGAAGTGACGCGCGGTTTGCAAAGCGGAAAGAAGTTTTTAAGCCGAGGCGCCAGTTCTTTGATATGGCTCATGATATTTACCTGCATTTGCATCTCGCCTTTATATTTTTGAGTAGTCATTTTTTATGCCCCGCTTTTGACTGAAGTAACTTTTGAGTTAAGTACGATTGTAATGATGACCAGCAGCGCCGCGCCCAGATTATGTGCCACTGCCAGCACCAATGGCAGCTGCAGAATCAGGTTGGCAATGCCGATAGAGATTTGTGCTGCCAGTGTAATCAGCAGTAGCAGCGCTATTTTGCCAAGAGCAGGCTTTTTGATAATGAAGAGCGCAAGGCTGCCCAGATAACACAGTGTAATGAGCGCGCCGATGCGGTGCACCCACTGGATTGTAGTTAATGCAGCCAGTGTCAGATTGCCGCCATTGGCGCTCTGTCCAAGTTCGCGCACCATATGGAAGGCATCTTTAAAGTCCATTTCAGGCACCAAAGCCCCGTGGCAGGTAGGAAAGTCGGTACAGGCCAGGGCCGCGTAGTTGGTACTGGTCCAGCCGCCCAGAAACAACTGCATCAGCAAAATCAGCAGTGCGCCACGTATCAGCATTTTTAATGAGGGCGATATAGAACCAGCCTGGATATGTGTCCCCCAGTGGCGGTGGGCAATCCATGTCAGCACGGCCAGTGTAGTCATGCCGCCAATCAGGTGCGCACTCACAATCACGGGCTTGAGCAGCATGGTGACTGTCCACATGCCCAATGCCGCCTGAAACATGATGATGAGTAGCAACGCACTAGGGAGCAATGGACTTACTTTAATTCGCTTTCTGTTGGCCCAGCCAGATACAAAAACAGCTAACACAACTAAGCCCAGGGTGCCTGCCAGGTAGCGGTGCGCCATTTCTTTCCAGGCTTTGTGCGCTTCAACCGGTTTGTCAGGGAAGATTGACTGTGCATTCTGAATTGCAATCTCACTCTGCGGCACTGTCAGCGTGCCAAAGCAACCCGGCCAGTCCGGGCAACCCAGCCCTGCATCTGAAAGCCTTACATAAGCACCCAGTACCACTACGCATAATGCGAGCAGCGTGCCGAACAGAGATAGACGTTTGAATAATTTGTAATCCATGATCAGCCCGCCCAGGAGTATCTCATTAGCCTGGTAATGTCTTTGCGGATCTCTGCAGGCGCTGTTGCCGGGGTGTAACTCATCATTAGATGGCCTAATGGGTCTACCAGGTAAATCCGGTCTGAGCTGACCGCAGGTTCATCACCTATATTGAACTGGTCGCTAAGAGCGGAAATCTCAGTCACTGGCTGGTTAAGAATCAGCAGCTCCGGGTAGTCTTGTTTCAGGGCACTTACGTCCTGGGCGGTGGTGATAAGTACACGCTGCATACGTGGAATCTCTTTATAAAGCGAGACATGCAGCTGGCGTATCAGCTGCAGCTTGTTTTTGCATGTGGCTTCACAGTTTGCAGCTACGTACACCATGCTCCATTTTTCTTTCCACAGGTCTGGAGGTGCAACACTGCCATCGCTGGAAATCAAGGCATGGTTCATGGAAAGCAGCTTGGGCGGGCTTACAAGCTCGCCTATGCTTTCACCTTTCGGGCGCCAGTCCATCTTGTACATTGCAATCACCGCGATGATGGGGGTGACAAAAAATATCAGCATGGTGATGAGCATCAGCCGCCCTTTACGCTGACGGTCCAGGTATTCGCTATTTTCTACTGCATTCTGCATAAGTTAATTTGGCCTATATGTTTGAATCGTTGCTGATTTTTTTAATGCTGGTGTATAAGAAGATGAGTATGCTGGCTACCGCAAAACCAAACCATTGGTAAGCATACCCCATATTGGTTGCAATGCGGCTGGCCGGCAGCTGCCAGTTACGCACAAACCCGCCGGCATTGCTTTTTGCATCCATCTTGATGACCAACGGCAGTACCTTGATAGGCACGCTTTTTTGGTAGCGGTCCAGATCCATGTTCTGCCATATTTGATTCCAGGTGTTTTTTTGTGCATCTGATTCAAGGGTGAATATTTTTTTGCTGGGCACCCAGGCTAATCCTACGACCTCTACCAAGTCATCAGGTGTTTCGATTTTTGGGGTTTCATTGTGGGTGGCCCCGCCGGCAACCCATCCCCTGTTGATAAGCACGTAGTCATTTCTGCCTTCGATTTTTAAAGGGGTCACTACATGAAAGCCGACCTGGTCGTTTTCAACCTGGTTATCAAGCAGAATCTGGTATTGGGCTTCGTAATGGCCGGTTACCTTTACTTTTTTATAGCGCCACAAGTCCAGGTTGCCTAGTGTTTCGGGCAGGCTGGCGGCGGTACTATCCAGCGAGGCGTCATATTTCGTCTGAATTTCCTGCTTCATCTGCGCTTTGCCGTACTGCCAGAGCCCGAGCTTGATAAAGACCGGAACGCAGACAATCAATATTGCCAGGCCTAGCCATGATGGCCGGAACGCATAGCCGGATAATCTAAATTGCATTTGTGTCATACGCATCGCATAATGTCTCATCTACATGGACTGGACAATTAATTATGTTATTTAAAATCGTCGTTGTTTTGGTACTGTTTGTCATCATTGGCAGTCTTTTTTCTGCATTGTATTTTCTGTCCAAAGATAAAGATGGCGGAGCACGTACCGTTAAAGCATTAACTGTACGTATTGGTCTTTCAATTGCTTTGTTTATCTTTCTGCTGCTGGGGTATTACTTTGGCCTGATTGGCCATGCATAGTATGTTTTCTGCAATCTGACCCGATTTTAGTGTATCAATTTACTTAAATCAGATTCTTGACTTAAATAAAAAGGGGCGGTGCATATGCAGCGTCCCTTTTTTATTTAATGATATTTACAGCCAGTAAACTTACAACCAGTAAACAAAGATAAACAGGCCTAGCCAGACAACGTCTACAAAGTGCCAGTACCAGGCTACACCTTCAAAACCAAAGTGGCTCTTGGCTGAAAAATGGCCCTTCATTGAGCGCAGCAGGATCACGATCAGCATGATGGTACCCAGCGTTACGTGGAAGCCGTGGAAGCCGGTCAGCATGAAGAATGTTGCGCCATAAGCACCGCTATGCAAGGTTAAGCCCATCTCTGTATACGCATGGTGATACTCGAATGCCTGACAGATCAGGAACGCAGTACCCAGGGCAACGGTTAAGAACAGGCCGGCAATAAGCTGTTTGCGATTATCTTTGAGCAAACCCCAGTGCGCCCAGGTAATGGTGGCACCTGAAGATAACAGCAATGCAGTGTTGATGGCTGGCAAGCCCCATGCCCCCATAGGGTTAAGTGTGCTTGGTTTGTATTCAGTACCCAGTACCACACCGCCAGGGCCGGCTGACGGCCATGTGCCTAAAAAGTCTTTATATGGGGTGAATAAAGGGTCAAATGCTGCCAGGTCCGGCACCGAGATGACGCGCATGTAGAACAGGGCGCCGAAAAATGCTGCAAAGAAGGCGATTTCAGAACAGATGAAAACAATCATGCCGATACGGAATGACTTGTCTTCCCATTTCTTGTATTGGCCGGTAACGCTTTCAACCACAACGTCGCTTAACCATTTGAATGTCATCAAAATGATGATTGCCGCACCTATGTACATCATCCATTTGCCCGGCGTTTGCAGATAAGCCAGGTCTTTGCTCTTGTCTGTGGCAACGCTGAAGATAAAACCTGAAGCGAGTGTCAGCAGGCCAGCAGATATAGCTACTGGATAGGCGGCACCATGTGGAACAAAATAATGATTACCTGAATGTGTTGTCATGCATAAGCTCCCTATTGCATTATTAACTAAGGTCTAGTTAAAAGTGTTTAATATAAAATTGAACGCAACCAATTGTAGCCATCTGACTGTATCTATTCTTATATGGCTAAAATTTATACACCTAACTTCTATTGCCGTTTCCTGCCATTAATTCTTGATGCTGTAGAACGAGTAAGACAGCGTCATTTCTTTTACTTCTTGCGGTAATTCAGGGCTTACAAAAAATCGTAACGGCATGATTCTTGTTTCGCCGGCTTTTAATTCCTGCCTTTTAAAGCAAAAGCATTCAATCTTTTTCAAGTGCGCTGCAGCCTGGCCCGGAGTTACGCTTGGTATTGCCTGGCCTGATACCGTCTGGCTGGTGATGTTTTTGGCTTCAAACAGCACGGTTGTTACTTGTCCGGGATGCACTTTTACACTGGTCTGTTTAGGGTAAAAATTCCATCCCAGGCCCGACATCACACTTGACGTAAACTGCACTGTTACCCAGCGCGTGTTATCTACTTTAGTGTTTTTAAGTAACGAGGCACTGTTCTCTGTTTTGCCATTCAAGCCGGTCATCGTGCATAACACGTCGTACAGCGGTACCAGTGCAAAAGCAAATGCAAGCGATCCAACCACTATCCAAACCATTTTGAGACCAAGCTTTTTATTCGCCAGGCCCCTGCGCTCCGAAGTGCTCAGGCCTTTTTCTTCAGTATTCATTTCCATATGGTAAACATGGAAGCGACATACCAGATAAATGCAACGACACCCAATACGATTGCTACTTTTCTATTCTTGCTGCTTTTACTGCTTTCTTGGTTTTTCATATAAATTTCAGGGCCGGACGTTGTTGTCCGGCCCTTGTTTCCGCCTTATTTAACAACAGGTTGTTCTGTGAAGCTGTGGTATGGAGGAGGTGATGGCAGTGTCCATTCCAGGCCCTGCGCGCCTTCCCACACTTGATCAGTAGCTTTCTTGCCGCCTTTAACAGTGCTGATGATGTTGTACACAAAAATCAGCTGTGACAGGCCAAGCGTAAACGCTGCGATTGAAGAGATCATGTTGAACTCTGCGAATTGCAATGCGTAGTCCGGAATGCGGCGTGGCATGCCAGCCAGACCCAGGAAGAACTGCGGGATGAATGTCAGGTTGAATGAGATTGCAGTTAACCAGAAATGCAGTTTACCGAGTTTCTCGTTGTACATATGGCCAGTCATTTTTGGCAGCCAGTAGTACACGCCCGCCATGATGCCCATGATGCCGCCCGCAAACAGTGTGTAGTGGAAGTGGGCAACCACAAAGTAGCTGTTATGGTATTGTGCATCTGCTGCAACGTCTGCAAGTACCAGGCCGGTCAAGCCGCCGATACCGAATAGTATGATCCAGCCTACTGTGAACAGCATCGGTGTTTCAAAGCTCATTGAACCGCGCCACATGGTTTTAATCCAGCAGAAGAACAATACGGCCAGCGGTAATGAGATTGCCATGGTGCTGTACATGAAGTAGAGCAGGGCAGGTACTGGCAAGCCAGCAGTAAAGAAGTGGTGCGCCCATACTACAACTGATAAGGCACCGATACCCCAGAATGAATACACCTGTGCTTTGTAGCCATACATCGGTTTACGTGAGAACGTTTGCAGGATCTGTGGAATGAAACCCCATACCGGCAATAACAGGATATACACTTCAGGGTGACCAAAGAACCAGAACAAGTGCTGGAACAGGATTGGGTCGCCGCCACCTGCTGCATCAAAGAAGTGTGTGCCGAAGTGGCGGTCTGTCAGCAGCATGGTGACTGCACCAGCCAGCACCGGGATTGTTGCAATTAACAGGAATGCGGTAATCAGCCAGCCCCATGCAAACATAGGCATTTTCATCAATGTCATGCCAGGAGCGCGCATGTTGAATAATGTCACGATGATGTTGATAGAGCCCAGTACTGAAGAGATACCGAGCAAGTGCACTGCAAAAATCGCAAAGTCTACGCCGATGCCGCCTTGTACTGACAGTGGCGGGTAGAAGGTCCAGCCGGTTGCCAGCGCGCCATCACCAATACCGAATAAGGCCAGCGTGAATGGCAGCGTCAGCAGAATCGCTGATGGAGGCAATAGCCAGAAACCCCAGTTATTCAAACGCGGCAGCGCCATGTCCGGTGCGCCGATTTGCAGTGGAATCATCCAGTTTGCAAAGCCGGTTGCTGCTGGCATCAATGCTGCGAAAATCATGACCAGTGCGTGCACGCCAATCAGTTGATTAAAGAATTCAGGCTTCATCAATTGCAGGCCCGGCTGGAATAATTCAGCACGAATAGCCAGAATCATGGCACCGCCGACCAGGAACATGATCAACGAGAATGTCAGGTACATGGTACCGATATCCTTGTGGTTTGTTGTGGTCAGCCAGCGCATGATTCCCGTTGGGTGGTCTGCGTGCTCATCGTGATGTGCGACAGTTGTTGTACTCATAACTCTCTCCTGTACCTAAACTCTTAATTATTGACGTGCTGCCTTGACTTGTGCCGGCTGCAGAACATCGCCCACACTATTGCCAAGTGCATTACGTTCATAGGTGATAACCGCTGCAATTTCGGTATCGTTTAGTATGGCTTTCCATGATGGCATCACACGGATACCGTTTAATACGCGGTCTAAGTGGCTATCCGGCAGGTATTTGCCATCTGCACCGAAGATAGGCGATGTAGCGATTTTGCTGCCTGTCAATGCCGGGAATGCCGGTGGCAGGCCTGCGCCCGTTACCTGATGGCAAACCGCGCAGTTTTTCTCGTATACGGTTTTGCCTTCAGCAATCAGGTCTTCTTTAGTCCATTCTTTGTCTGAACCTGCAGCAGCTTTCGTCATCTCTTCTTTTTTAGCGGCTACCCAGGTTTTATACTCTGCTGCCGGCAGGGCATCAACTACTACCGGCATATAGCCGTGGCCTTTGCCGCAAAGCTCTTTACATTGGCCGCGGTAAGTGCCGGCTTTCTCTACCTGCACCCATGTTTCACGGATGAAGCCAGGCACTGCTACACGTGAAGAACCGAATTGCGGCACCCACCAGTTGTGCAGCACATCTGATGATGTCATCAGGATGCGAACTTTAGCGCCTACAGGTAAAACCAGGCGGTTATCAACGTCCAGCAGGTATGGTTTTGCAGGGTCGTTTACCGGTGGCACTTTGCCTTCGACCTGATCTTGCGGCGTTGACAGATTGCTGACGAACTTGATGCCTTTAGCATCTTCAAGGCCGGCCTGCGCACCTTTGTCGGTGTTGCCCATGTACTCGTACTGCCAGCGCCATTGTGAGCCGGTCACTTTAATGACCATGTCGGATTCGTTGCGGGTGTCTTCCATCATCACTACGCTGTGATAGGCTGGAATGCCCATGATCACAAAGTCGATTAATAACAGGATTGCAAATGGAATCAGCGTCCAGATGATTTCTGAGGCAGTTGAAGGTGCTTTGTCTGCTACAGCTTTGTGGCCTGCACTTTTGCGGTGTTTGATTAATGAATAAATCATAATAGCCAGCACTACGATAAAGATCGCAGCAACAATCACCATGAATTTATTGTGTACGTGCAGTGTATCGAGCGCCATTGGCGTCACTGGCTCTGGAAAATTCCAGCTGTATCCAGCAAACACCTGCGGTGACGTGAGTAAAAACAGCAGACAGAAACTGAACTTCTTCATTGCTTGCTTTAACATACCTTCTCCCAAAACAAAAACTATTAGACGGTTTTTAATTGTTGTTTAAGTAGTTTGGCAATCGCTATTCGCTGCTCTTTATCCATAAAGCGCGTGCCAAACTCTACTTCTTTACCATGAGAGCCAATGAAAATGCCGCATGTTCCGTCAAAGGTATCGCGCAGAGTGACTCTTGCCCAATAACGTTGAAAGGTGAATTTCTCCGAATTCTTACAGCGATGCTTTTCTATGACTACATCATTACCTACTAAGGTCACACTTTCGTAGTCTCCGTAATGGAGATAAACATGATGCAACGCACAGGCAAAAGCTAAAATCTCGAACCCCGCAAAAGGCAATACAAGCCAGGCGCCTGTTGATGCAACACCCAGTGAGACAGTTGCAGTAATTGCGACAATGCTCAAGAAAAGCCACACCAAGCCTTTGGGCGAAAGTGAATTATTCGGCTTTGCTATGATTACGTTGCCATCAGCACTTGAAACTGTCATTCATCACCTGTGGGTATTCAACGATGACTTGCTTACACTTTTTTCAGATGCGTCAATTTGACGCATGTCAGAAAGTAGCATAAAAAAATGCGTGCCTCAAGTAATTTGTTACAAATTTGAAACAATCTGAAATTTTTTGAATAAACTTATTAACAATTAAACTCGAAGGCTGGTGCGCCTCGCGTAAGTGTTTGACACCCCTGGGAAAATTATTTCAGGGGTGTTGGAGAGAGCTGCTTAAACAGGAGGATTTTGTTGCGGAAGGGGGCGGGGATGGCAGTTCAACTGATGATTAATCATCTTCAAGGATGCGTTTTCCTTCGTCTTCAATGTCTTCAAACTGGCCGCGGTAAACCGCCCACCAGAGGCCTGCGAGTACAATCAGGCCCATGATGACTGAAAGCGGAATAAGTATAAATAAGATTTCCATGAGTTAGTGCCTTGTCTGTGTTTGTACTGTTTTTGAAACCGGGGTTGAAAATTGCGTCAAGCGCAATGCGTTAATCACCACAATGAGTGAGCTGACCGCCATGCCCAGGCCGGCAAGCCAGGCTGAGAGTATTCCAAAGAAAGCGAGCGGAATACTGATCAGGTTATACACGATTGCCCAGGCAATGTTCTGTTTGATGATTTTCATCGTGAGCTGCGCATGGCGTATCAGCGGCGGTATCTGGCTGATGTCGCCATTTAAAAAGATATAGTCGGCATGGGCGAGCGTCAGCGGTACACCTTTGCCCATGGCAATAGATACATGGGCGCTAGCGAGTATCGGGCCATCATTCAGGCCGTCACCTACCATTAAAACTTTACTACCTTGCTGTTTGAGTGCCTGCAGGCGTAAAAGTTTATCTTCGGGGCTGCATCCGGCCTGATACTGGCTGATGCCGATGGATTCTGCGGTTTTTTCTACCGCATCAGAGCGGTCACCGGATAACAGCTCGATATGTATGCCGGCGTCTTTTAACTGCTGTATGGTTTGCGCCGCCAGGTGCTTGACGGCTTCTTGCAGCGTGAAAGTCGCCAGCCAGCCGTTTTGGTCTGCCAGATGCACTTGCTGTGCGTGTTCATTTGACTGCTGTACGCCACAGAACTGAGCGGAGCCCAGTTTTAGTTCTGTGCCGATTAGATTCGGGACATCAAATGCCTCGTTTGCGGCAAAACTTTTGATGCTGGCGCTGATGCCGGCGCCTATGGTTTCCTGAATGTTATCCAGTTCAAGCGCCGGCGGTGTTTGCTGCCGGGCTTGGTAAGCATTCAATATGGCGCGTGAAACCGGGTGAAACGAATGGCGCGCAACCGCGGCAGCCAGTGCCAGTGCGGTTGATTCGGTTAAGCCTGCTTTATGCTGGATTGCTTTGATTTCGATATGGTCTTCAGTCAGTGTGCCGGTTTTGTCAAAAATAATGGTATCAATGTCTGCGATGTTTTCAATCGCCTGCAGGCGTTTGATGAGGATGCCACGTTTTACAAATGCACTGGCGCTGGAAAGCATGGCGGCAGGGGTGGCCAGGGAGAGTGCACAAGGGCAGGTAACGATGAGTACGGCAGCAGCCGTCATCAGCGCACGCCCGCGGTCAACATCCCACAGCAGTGCAGCAGCAACAGCGGCGCTTGCAATCACAAACAGCAGGAATGGGCGTGCAACACGGTCTGCCAGTTTTGAAAGCCTGGGTTTTTCAATCGCGGCCTGATTGATCAGGTTAACAATCTGGCCGTATTTGGTCGATGCGCCGGTCGCTTCAAGTATGATAGTTACCGGCTGGCGCAGGTTGTAACTGCCGGCAATCACGTCATCATTATGGTTCTTATGTATTGGTGTTGATTCACCTGTTAGCAGAGATTCATCAACACTGGTGCTGCCGGAAATCAGCTTGCCGTCACCGGGAAAAGCTTCACCCAGGTTAACGCGTACTACATCACCGATTTTGAGTTTTGTGTTAAGTACGCGGGTAAAGGTGCCATCGGCATTCTGGCGCTCTGTGTTTTCAGGGATGCGGCTCACCAGAACTTCCAGCGCACCCAGGGTCTTGCGGTGCAGCTTGACTTCAATCAGGCGTGCAGAAAGCAGAAAGAACACGAACATGGTCAGCGAATCAAAGTAAACGGTATGCCCCCACCAGCTGTTCGGCTCAAAAGTGGCGGCCGAGCTTACTACAAAGGTAATCACAATGCCGATGGCAACTGGTAAATCCATGCTGATCTGTTTCATTTTCAGGTCGCGCAGTGCATTGCTGAAAAAAGAACTGCTGGAGAACAGCAGTACCGGCAAGCTCAGCAGCCATGACGCCCAGTTGAGCAGGTGCAGAATATCGGTTGAGATTTCGCCTTGTTTGGTGAAATAAGTCGGGCTCGCATACATCATCACCTGCATCATGCAGAACCCTGCCACCATCCAGCGCCAGAAAGCTGCGCGCTGCCTTTTGATGACTTCTACATCGTTCTCGTGCTGCGTGGCCGGGCTGGCGCTGTAGCCTAAGGCCTGCACCGTACTCAGGATTTTAGACGGCCTTGTGACGTCGGGTGACCATACCACTACCGCACGTTTTTTTGACATGCTGACGCGCGCACTGACAACGCCGGGTGAAGACTGCAGGCCTTGCTCGATGATGCCAGAACAGGCAGCACAGCGTAATCCGTCCAGCAGCAGGTTTGACTGCACCAGCGGCTGGCTGGCATCTCCTTCAACAGGCTCGCTGAATTCCTGCCATTGCTCTTCTGTATCCAGAATCGTCCACGCGGGGTTGGGCACTGCTTCTTCAGCAATCAAATTGGTTGTTAGCAAGAACTCACTCCGTACAGTATTCAGGTGATGGTGAGGGGTAAAATGGTTAATAGTTTACAAGGCTATATATAAGGTGAATTATATATTGAAAAGCAGTTAATCAGCCCCATAGTAGACCTAAGTAATTATTATGAAGCGCAGATTTGTTCGAAAATTAGTCAGTGCTTCTATTGGTAAATTTTATAAATTGGAGTCAATATGCGCTTTGATAAATTAACGACTAAATTCCAGCAGGCAATCAGTGATGCACAGAGCATCGCATTAGGTGCGGACAATACCGCGATTGAGCCGCAGCATTTGCTGCAGGCTTTACTGAACCAGGAAGATGGCGGTACGGCATCGCTGCTGGCGCGCGCCGGAGTGCAGCTTAACCAGCTTAAAACCGGCCTCAATGCTGCAATTGCCAATCTGCCGAAATCATCTGATGCCAGTGGTGAGGTGGCGATTTCGCGCGACTTGAACAACCTGCTTAACGTCACCGACAAACTCTCGCAAAAACGCGGCGATGCTTACATCGCCAGCGAGATGTTCCTGTTGGCCTTGGCTGATGATAAAGGCGAGGCGGCTAAACTCTTAAAACAGAATGGCCTGACCAAGGCTGCGCTGGAAGCGGCGATTCAGGCTGTGCGCGGCAACGAAAGCGTAGATAGCCAGGAAGCTGAAGGCCAGCGTGAATCGCTCAAGAAATATACGCTAGATCTGACCGAGCGGGCGCGCTTGGGCAAGCTGGACCCGGTTATCGGCCGTGATGATGAAATCCGCCGTGCGATACAGGTATTGCAGCGCCGCACTAAAAACAACCCGGTGCTGATTGGTGAACCGGGCGTTGGTAAAACCGCGATTGTAGAAGGCCTGGCACAGCGTATTGTGAACGGCGAAGTGCCTGATTCACTGAAAAATAAAAAAGTGTTGTCATTGGATATGGCAGCATTACTGGCGGGCGCCAAGTATCGCGGTGAATTTGAAGAGCGCCTGAAATCTGTACTGAAAGAACTGGCGCAGGATGAAGGCCAGACCATACTCTTTATTGATGAAATCCATACCATGGTCGGTGCCGGCAAGGCAGAAGGTGCAATGGATGCCGGCAATATGCTGAAACCTGCCCTGGCGCGCGGTGAGCTGCACTGCGTAGGTGCGACCACCCTGGATGAATACCGCAAATATATTGAAAAAGATGCCGCGCTGGAGCGCCGCTTCCAGAAGGTGTTGGTGGATGAGCCCAGCGTGGAGGCCACGATTGCCATTCTACGCGGCTTGCAGGAGAAATATGAGTTGCACCATGGGGTAGAGATTACCGACCCGGCGATTGTCGCCGCGGCTGAATTGAGCCACCGCTATATCACAGACCGTTTCTTGCCAGATAAAGCGATTGACCTGATTGATGAGGCGGCAAGCCGCATCAAGATGGAGATTGATTCCAAGCCGGAAGTGATGGATAAGCTGGATCGCCGTTTGATTCAATTGAAGATTGAACGTGAAGCGGTGCGCCGTGAAAAAGACGAAGGCAGTAAAAAACGCTTTGAGCTGATTGAAGAAGAAATCGCCAAGCTGGAAAAAGAGTACGCAGATCTGGAAGAAATCTGGAAAGCGGAAAAAGCCCAGGTGCAGGGATCAGCCCACATCAAAGAAGCGATTGATAAAATCAAATTCGAGATGGAAGAAGCCACGCGCAAAGGTGAATGGCAGAAAGTCTCTGAGCTGCAATACGGCAAACTGCCAGCTTTGGAGGCTCAGTTGAAGCAGGCTTCGCATGCTGAAGCCACCACTACGCAGAGCAAAAACAGAATGCTGCGCACCGAAGTTGGTGCCGATGAGATTGCCGAAGTAGTAAGCCGTGCGACGGGTATCCCTGTCAGCAAAATGATGACAGGCGAACGCGAGAAACTGCTCACGATGGAAGATAAGCTGCACGAGCGCGTAGTCGGCCAGGATGAAGCGGTAAGATTGGTTTCAGATGCGATTCGCCGTTCACGTTCCGGCTTGGGTGACCCGAACCGCCCTTACGGCAGCTTTTTGTTCCTGGGCCCGACTGGTGTGGGTAAAACCGAGCTGTGCAAGGCATTGGCTGGTTTCCTGTTTGATTCTGAAGACCACTTGATCCGTATCGACATGAGCGAGTTCATGGAGAAGCATTCAGTCGCACGTATGATTGGTGCGCCTCCTGGCTATGTGGGCTATGAAGAAGGCGGTACGCTGACTGAGGCCGTGCGCCGCAAGCCCTACAGTGTGATTCTGCTGGATGAAGTTGAAAAGGCGCACCCTGATGTATTCAACGTGCTGCTGCAAGTGCTGGATGATGGTCGCCTGACCGATGGCCAGGGCCGTACTGTAGACTTTAAAAACACGGTAATCATCATGACCAGCAACCTTGGCTCACAGATGATACAGAGCATGGCTGACCAGGATTACCAGCTGGTGAAACTGGCGGTAATGGGAGAAGTGAAAACCCATTTCCGGCCTGAGTTTGTGAACCGTATCGATGAGGTTGTGGTGTTCCATGCGCTGGGCGAATCGAATATCAAATCAATTGCGTCCATACAGCTGCAATACCTGGCCAAGCGTCTTGCTGCGATGGATATGCAGCTGGAATTGACGGATGCGGCGATTGCCGAAATCGCAAGTGCCGGTTTTGATCCTGTTTATGGTGCACGTCCGTTGAAGCGTGCAATCCAGAGCGAGATCGAGAACCCGCTGGCACGCGAAATCCTGGCGGGGAATTTTGCTGCCAAGGATACAATCAAAGTGGACGCCAAGGCAGGCAAGTTTGTGTTTTCAAAGCCTGCTGCCTGAAATGTGATAATGTAAGGCAAGCATACTTTTGTTAAAAAGCTTGCGTAATGCTGGGTTAAAATTGGCATTGTTCGCTGCCGCCAGCAGCGAACAATGCCTTGCCCATGTGCAACATTGCGCTCATGCAGGGGCCAGTATTTAAGGAGTTGTCTCATGAGCAGGTGCTTATTATCTTTATTCGCGGGCAGTTTATTGCTGCTTGCAGGCTGCGCTGCAAATAATCACACAGTGCCGGCTGCGTCACCCAGGATAGAACGTATCTCGGCCGAAGAGCTGGCGCGTATTACGCCACAGCCGGCTGCAAAACTGAGCCTGGATGATATTGTCAGTCTGGCAAGGCAGGGCAGCACGCCGGAACAGATCATAGAGAAAATCAAGGCCACCGATTCAATATATGATTTGACGCCAAGCCAGAGTGTGGATTTAAGCAGGCAAGGCGTAGATGCAAAGGTGCTGGATTATATTCATGCCAGCCATGAAGCAGCCCTGAGAAACAGCATGGCTGATGAGATTAACCGGCGCGAAAAAGAAAAACAGGCTGAGCTTGCCAGGGTTAAAGATAAGCTCAGGCAGCAGCGTTACTATGACCCGTACTGCAGATACGGCCCCTATGGCATGATGCCTTACGGCTACGGCGGATTTGGTTCGCGTTACGGTTCCCACTTCGGCCTGGGCGCTGGTTTTGGCCGGCCGCTTGGCTGCTGGTAAGTTCAAGCTTGCCGCACAGCGTTGCTAAAGCAGCTAAATTTTAATCATCAGGTTCAGTTAAATGCAGCAAAAAACACATCAAATCAGCGTGAACACACACGGTAGAAAACTTTACGACATCACGCCCGAAGTCACCGAGTGGGTCAAAGCCAGCGGCCTGCGCACCGGGCTGCTGACTTTGTATATTCAGCATACTTCAGCCAGCCTTCTCATTAACGAGAATTACGACCATGACGTGCTGGTCGACATGGAAGCATTTTTTAACCGGTTGGTGCCAGATGGCGACTCCTTGTTTATCCATACGGTTGAAGGGCCTGATGATATGCCGGCACATGTGCGCACGGCACTGACGCAAACACATCTGTCTATTCCCGTGCTGGAAGGCAGAGCAGCCCTGGGGCAATGGCAGGGTATCTTCCTCTATGAGCACCGGCATATACCTGCCAGACGCCGGATTGTTCTGCACTTGATTGGTGAGTAAAGGGAAATGTTTTTTTCTATCTTGCACATAATGTTAGATGCGCTAGAATAGAGCAATAGCTTAATTGATTCGCTTAAGCCATTGAATTCGAGTGTTAAATTCGAGTGTTAAACTCAAGTGGCGATTATAATTTTTAATAACAAAAGGGAAATATCATGACATCATTATTGCGTTCTTTATTGGTTTTGGCTGTTGCAGGTGTGTTAGTGACAGCTTGCGGTAAAAAAGAAGAAGCGGCTCCGGCACCTGCTCCAGCAGCAGCGGCTCCGGCAGCAGCACCAGCACCGGCAGCTCCGGTAGCTGGCGGTTATGAGCCTTCAGCTGAAGAGCGTGTTCCTGGTATTACAGTTGATGCAGCTACTTTAGCCGCAGAAGCTGCAGCTGCAGGCGTGGGCCCGGCACCGGTTCCTGGTGAGGCTGAAGCTAAATAGTTAGGCTGAAGCTCACTCACAGTTAAAATTTCCAGCAATAAAAAGGCACGCGGTAAGCGTGCTTTTTTATTGCCTGCCGTTTTAGTTCAGGTTGCTCCATGACAGCGGGTCAAAAGGCTTGCTCGCACGGCGCAGTTCGTAATAGACGCCGTTAGCTTCATTGCCGCCGCTGTTGCCTACATAGGCAATCGCATCGCCGCTGCGCACCATTTCACCGGGCTGTTTGAGTACGGCCTGATTGTTGCCGTAAAGGCTCATGTAGCCGTCACCATGGTCCACAATAATCAGATTGCCGAATCCACGCAGCCAGTCGGCAAACACCACGCGGCCGCCTGCCACCGATTTAACCTCGGCACCTTCACTGGCCTTGATGAAAAGGCCTTTCCAGGAGATGCCGCTATCTTCACGGCTGGCGCCGAACCTGTTGGTCACGTCTCCGCGCACTGGCAGTCTGAGTTTGCCTTTGAGTGCTGCGAAATTAATGCCGGTCAATTCGCCATCCGGCAATGTATTGTTGCTGGCGACGATTTCCCTTGAAGGTTTGCTGTTTTCTTCTGGGGCTGTTGCAGCCTTTCTGGATGCCCTTGGTCTTGCGGGCACAATTCTGGCTAAACGCTCGACCAGTTGTGAAAGCCGTTTTTCATCGCGGCTCAGCTTTTTAATCTCGCCGCGCTGTGCGGCAATCTGCTGCGACAGGGATTTGACGACTTTTGATTTTGCAGCCTTTTGCTGCTGCAGGGCCTGGCGTTCTTCTACCTGTTTTTGCTTGAGCTCAGCCACTTCTTGCAGTGCAGCAGCGGTTTCGGCATTGAGCCTGTTGATCTTTGCAAGGTTGTCCTGCATCTGCCTGATAAGTTCGGCTCGTGCTTTGGCAATGTATGAAAAATACTGCACGTCGCGTGCAATTTCACTGGGGTGCTCGCTTTGCAGAATCATCTGCATATAGCTTTGCTGGCCATGGATGTATTGCTGGTAAAGCTGCCCGCTCAGTAGTTTCTGCTCCTGGCCGAGCGCCTGGTTGGTGGCATTGGAGTCGGCCTGGAGCTTGGTCAGTGTTTTTTTGTTTTCCTGCTGGCGCTGGTTAATCTCAAAGAGTTTCTTGTTGGCTTCACTGATGGCCTGTTCACTTTCTTTCAGGGCATCGGCTGCATCCTTGTGTGCTTCCTGTGAGCTGTTGAGCTCTTTTTTGAGTGACTCCAGCCGTTCGTGCAGGGCGCTTAAATCCTGCTTGGTCTGTTCCGGCTTTTTTTCAGCACATGCGGCAGGGGCGTGCAGCATCAGCGCAGCCACCAAGGCTGCGCTGATGCTCAGTTGAAATATACGGAACAGGTGCATCATGATCTGGCAGTGATTGAAACAGCTTTGTACATCAGGCTTGGCACTATGCCTGTTTTTCGAACTGCACAAGATTCTTGCCGGTCATTTCAGCAGGCTGCGGTAAGCCCATCATGTGCAGCAGGCTGGGAGCCAGGTCTGACAGTGCGCCGACCTCGCTTAATGCTGCCTTGCGGCCTATGTAGACCAGTGGCACCAGGTTGGTGGTGTGCTGTGTATGTCGCTGGTGGTTCTGCTCGTCGTACATCAGTTCTGCATTGCCGTGGTCTGCTGTAATCAGTACTTCTCCGCCTATGCTCTGCATGGCGTTCACTACGCGGCCGATACAGGTATC
>Ga0208392_1000088_pt1 | contig 21427 bp, 20 predicted proteins | sample LakWasMeta3_LOW4_2_FD_183855 | JGI IMG/M metagenome (GOLD analysis project Ga0208392, IMG submission 183855) | Freshwater sediment methanotrophic microbial communities from Lake Washington under simulated oxygen tension - Sediment Metagenome... | ecosystem: Environmental > Aquatic > Freshwater >... | reverse complement strand
GTGGGGAATTTATCACGCGCTTGCAGGCATCAGCGCAAGCGGCCAGGCAACGCTGGATAAAGTAGCCGGCCCGGTAGGCGAGGCGCTGATTATGACGGCATTAGGCCTGGCTGTGGCAATTCCGGCGGTACTGGCTTACAACGCACTGGTGCGCAGCAACCGCGTGCTGTCAGGTGATATTGAAAAATTTGGCTACAAATTGCATACCCTGCTGATTACAGGTGCCGTGATAAATCCAAAGCATGAAGCGGCTGCACTGTCTAAAGCGCACATGCATATCGCAGAGGTGCCGGCATGATAGGTTCAGGTAATGGTACAAGGCTGGGTTCGCATACAGCGCCAATGGCAGAAATCAACACCACGCCCTTAGTGGATGTGATGCTGGTGCTGCTGGTGATATTTATCATCACAGCGCCGCTGCTGACGCATGCAGTGAAAATAGAGCTGCCGCAGGCAAGCAGCCAGCCACTGCCGGAAACACCGGAGGTGAATTCACTCTCTATTGACGGCGCAGGCAATATGTACTGGAACAACAGCAAGATGGCGCAAGCAGAGCTTAAGGCAAAGCTTGGGCAGATTGCAGCAAAGAAACCGCAGCCGGAATTGAATATACGTGCCGATAAAGCAACGCGTTACCAGATTTTGGCTGAAGTCATGGCAGACGCACAGAATGCCGGGATTACTAAATTGGGTTTTGTAAGTGAACCTGTAGCCAGATAAGACTTTTTACATACATAAAAAATAGCCAGCCAGTGAGTATCGTTTTAACAACCTACTTAGCAAGCCAGCCAATGACATTCATCATTAGGAAACGATACCATGAGGCTGGATCAAAACATAACACTGACGCAGAAGTCATTAACACTGGCGGTCGTGCTTGCTACGCAGGCAATGTGCGCAATGGCGGCAGAAGAAAAAATAGCCGAACAGGCGCTTGAAGAAGTCAACGTTAAAGCGACCGCACTGCCGGCAGCAGGTGGCTACCAGGCAACGCAGACGCGGGTAGGTAAAGTGCTGCAAGACCCGCATGACATTCCGCAGGCAATTACAACTGTCACACATGATTTAATGCATGACCAGCAGGTAAGCTCATTGCGCGAAGCCTTGAGTAATGTGTCTGGCCTCACTTTCAATGCAGCTGAAGGCGGCCGCTCCGGTGACAACATGATGCTGCGCGGCTTTTATACATTTGGCGATATTTACCTGGATGGCGTGCGGGATACCGCACAGTACAACCGTGAGACCTTTAACCTTGAACAGGTTGACGTGCTGCGCGGTTCAGCGGCCATGCTGTTTGGCCGTGGCCAGGCAGGCGGCGTCATCAACCAGGTGACAAAGACTGCCAAGCTCAAAGACGCAAACGTGATTTCAGGCAGTGTGGGTGAGCATAGCTATTATCAGTTTACCGGTGATTTCAATAAGAAGATTACCGATACAGCGGCTATCAGGCTGAATGTGATGGACAGAAGTGAACAGAACTACCGTAAGAACCCTGCTAATGGAGACCGCCCCGAGATGGACCGCAAAGGGGTTGCGATAAGCTTTGGCGCAGGCATCGGCACCGAGAACGAGCTGTTCCTTAACCATGTGTATACGCAAACGCGAGATGTGCCCGACTATGGCGTTTCATTCTATAACAAGCGCCCGATAGATCGTGCGGTGCCCAATATTGATGATTCTGACTTTTACGGCGGCAGCAAGAATTTTGATGACAGTGACACGCGCATCAGCACCGCAACATTCACACACAAGTTCAGCCAGGATACCGAGTGGCGCACCCAGATAAGACGTGCAGACTACGAGCGTGCATATTGGGCCAAAACGCCCAGTTCCAGTTTACTGCCTTCACCAACCCTGGGCGTAGGCGGCAACCAGACGCGGGTGATGGATTATGAAACGCTGAATCTGCAATCTGATTTCAGTACCAAGCTTGTGCTGTCAGGCATGAAGCATCAAGTGCTCACAGGCCTTGAGTATTTGAAAGAAGATTCTTACCGGCAGTCACTGCGCAATTTAGGCACAACCGATAATCCTGTATACCGCAGAAGCCAGGTGACTGGCACGGCAACTGAATTTGATGCAGATAACTATGCGCTTTATGTGCAGGACACCATAGAGTTTGTACCCAAGTGGGACCTGCTGCTAGGTGTGCGCAGGGATGAAATGCGTGCCAATTATTCAAGTGCTACCTCACCGAAATTAAGCTATGGCGAGAATAGTTACCGCACCGGCTTATCGTGGCATCAGACAGAAATGAGCCATTACTATGTGAGCTGGAGTGATTCATTCAGCCCCACAGCAGATCTGTATCAGCTGACAGTCAAGGCCCAGCCGCCGGAGCGCAGCAAGACTGTAGAGGTGGGCGCCAAGTGGCTGTTTAACGATGGCGACCTTGCTTTCAGAACGGCTTTATATCGCACCACCAAATACTGGGAGCGCAATACCGACCTGGAATCTACATCTTCAATACTCACCAAAAAACGCCGCACGGATGGCCTGGAGTTTGAATTATCCGGCTATGTGGCCGAGAACTGGGAAGTGTTCGCCGGCGTTGCATTCATGGATGCACGTATCCTGGAGGTGGCAGAAAACGTCAATTCAGCAACCGGGGCAATTACCGTGGCGGATGAAAGGCTGCAAGGGCAGCGGGCACGCAATACGCCGCCTGCCACTTTCAACCTGTGGACCACATATGCGTTCTGGGGCAATTGGAAAGTGGGCGGCGGCATTGAGGCCAAAGGCGAGCGTTTCGGCTATCAGCCATCGGCGGCTAATGCCAGCAGTGTATTTACCAATGGCAAATTTGACCCGAACCGGCTGCCAGGCTATGCACGTGTAGATGCGATGCTGGCTTATGAAGCTAAGCAATGGGCGCTGCGCCTGAATGTGAAGAACCTGCTGGATAAGACCTACTTCGATTCAATTTACGACAATGGCGGCTTTACCGTGCCTGGTAACGGCAGAACCGCCATCATTACAACAGAGCTTAAATTTTAAGGAAAACTATGCTGTTGCAGGTACCAGATTTATTAACGGTTGAAGAGCTGGCAGAAGCCAGGCGACTGCTTGCAGGCGCCCAATGGGCTGATGGCAGGATAACGGCAGGCACACAGGCGGCAAAGGTGAAAAACAACCTGCAGCTGCCAGAAACAGCGCCGCAGCTGCAAGCACTCAGGCAGATGGTGCTGACAGCGTTAAACCGTAATGCACAGTTTTTTACTGCGGCCTTGCCTGCCAGGATATTGCCGCCGTTCTTTAACTGTTACAGCGGCGAAACCAACCACTATGGATTTCATGTTGATAATGCGATGCGCATGATGCCGGATGGCAGCGGCTACGTACGTGCCGATGTTTCTGCCACATTGTTTCTATCGGAACCGGATGAGTACGACGGGGGTGAGCTGATGGTAGAAGATACGTTTGGCCGGCATGCAGTCAAGCTTAAGGCCGGCAGCCTGGTGGTTTACCCGTCGTCTTCTGTGCATCAGGTCACCCCAGTCACCAGAGGCCAACGCGTAGCAAGCTTCATGTTCATTCAAAGCATGGTGCGCGACGCAGAAAAACGCAGCTTACTGTATGACATGGATATGTCGTTGATGCATCTGCGGCATAGCGCGGGTGAAGCCGAGCCGCTAGTGCATCTGACCGGGGTCTATCATAACTTACTGCGGATGTGGGCAGAATGAGCGAGCCGCTGGCCAAGCTGCAAAGCACAGCACCAGGGGTGCACACCGCGGCGGATTACTTGTCTTTCGCACAGCCGCGCCTGACAGCCGAAACCTGGCACTACCTGGAGGGTGGCAGTGGCAGCGGCATGGCCATGCAGGCCAACAGGCATGCACTTGACGCTGCCAGGATAATCACGCGGCCGCTGGCTGACGTCAGGGGCGGCAGCACTAAGCTTAAGCTGTTCGGGCAGCAGTTCGAGCATCCCTTGCTGCTGGCACCGATAGCCTACCAGCGCCTGTTTCATCATCAGGGTGAAGCGGCAAGTGCAATGGCAGCCAACGCACAGTGTGGGCAAATGGTCGTCAGCAGCCTGGCCAGCCAGACGCTGGAATCGATTATCGAAGCCGCAGGGCAGGCCCTGTGGTTTCAGCTGTATTGGCAGGGCGACAGGCAGCGCACATTGCAGCTTGCAAAGCGTGCAATCGCCGCCGGCTACGGGGCCATACTATTTACCGTGGATGCTCCGGTTAAACAGGCCGTCATGCAGCTGCCGGAAGATGTCAGCGCCGTTAACCTGGAGCAGCCCGCACTGCCATTGCCCGCATTGCATGCCGGGCAAAGCAGTGTTTTTGATGGGTGGATGGTGCAGGCTCCGGATTGGGATGACCTGGCGTGGCTGCGTGATGAAATAAGCCTGCCCTTGCTGGTTAAAGGTGTGCTGCATGCGGACGATGCAGAAAAAATTATCAATGCAGGCTGTGATGGCCTGGTGGTTTCCAACCATGGCGGAAGGGTTCTGGATGGTGTGCCGGGCAGCCTGGAAATGCTGCCGAAAATCGTGCAGCGGGTTTCTGCCAAGGCAACGATTCTGTTTGATAGCGGCATCCGCAATGGGCAGGATGCATTCAAAGCGCTGGCATTAGGTGCAGATGCCGTCATGATAGGCCGCCCGTATATCTGGGGGCTTGCTGCCAGCGGTGCGCTGGGCGTGGCCCATGTAATACGCCTGATGCGTGATGAGCTGGAAATGACAATGGCGCTCGCTGGTACCAAAGACCTGCCGGCCATCAGGGCCGGCAAATGTATTTTTAAATGATTCAATACAAGGAAAAACAACATGAAATTATTATTGGCATTACTTACGCTTATTCCGCTGCAAGCCTTTGCAGATTCAGATTGCGCACCTCACCCAAAATCGGAGTGGGTGCCGGAAGACACTTTAAAACAAGCCTTGAATGAGGAAAGCTACAGCATTAAAAAACTCAAGGTAGATGGCAACTGCTATGAAATCTATGGCCGCAACAAGCAGGGCAAAAAGGTAGAAATCTATTTTGATACCAAGACCCTGGCAATCATTAAAGCGGAGATTGAAAAGTAAACAGCCGCTGAAACTGATGAAAATCCAGGCCAGTAGTTAGCCATTAAGCGCTTGTGCAGTTTGATGTATGATTTAACTGCAAAGCTCATACATTCAATAACTATAGGAGACTGTAAATGAAAAGAATCTTAATCGCTGCTGTTTTAGGTTTATTTGCCGCCAATATGGCATTTGCTGCCGATACCAGCTGTGACGCTAAAGCGGCCGAGAAAAAACTGGCTGGTGCTGCTAAAACCAGCTTCTTGAAAAAATGCAATAAAGACGCAGCAAGTGCAACCTGTGCTGCAACCGCCGCCGAGAAGAAGCTGGCGGGTGCTGCCAAGAACTCGTTTACCAAAAAATGTGAAAAAGATGCTGCAATCGCTGCTTGCGGTACCGCTGCTGTCGAGAAGAAACTAGCGGGCGCCGCCAAAAACTCATTCATCAAGAAATGTGAAAAGGATGCCGCTGCCTAAGTCTGCTTGCTTGGGTCCGGCTTTCTAGTCAGCAGGCCATGCTCACTTAACACACACTGTATTTAAAGCAGGGTATTAAAAAATAAAGGACCTGGATTTCTCCAGGTCCTTTATTTCATAGTGGCCGGGTAAAGCGGCAGACGTGTCATTGACTTTTTGGGCCGCCTCCCTCGTGCTGCAAAATGCGTTCAAACTCAGCAACGGCATCATAATCAACCGACCATCCGGCGATTTTTGCGGCAAGCCCAATGCAGCCGCCTTCACCTGAAAATACTTCTCTTTCCTGCATGAATGCTGCGGCGTGCCCCCAGATTTCAAAGAACTTTGGTTCCAAGCCATCTTTGGTAATGGCGATGCATGATTCGTGGCACCAAAGGGCTTCATGCAAAATATCAGCACTGCCGGTGAGATGTTCCGCCAGTGCGATGAATGCTGGCAATCTCCATGCGCCGGCTATTTGCAAATGCTCGGCAATGGTTCTGCGTACTAACGGCAGTACGGATATTCCTGACGGAAAAGCCTTGGGCCTGAATTTAGCGCTGAAGCGTGAGTCTGCATCAAGAAAAATAGCCGTATCGTGGTTCTCTAAGGCGGCAATCATCGCGAAGCGCTTATCATGATAAGCGGCGGCACCCCTGTTTTGTCCGGTTGGTGAGATGCGGGTCAAGTAATCGATTGCCATAGGTCCGGTAGGCTTGTGTGCAATAGCGCGCACTGGCAGGTCAGCAAAATCGTCTGGTTCGTCAGTCAGTATCACCCACGGCACATGCGGGGCATCGTTGCATAAGTCACGCGCACGTTCGCGGTAAGGCTCGTGAATCGCCAGGGTGCAAAGGCATACGCTGGCAATGTCATCCGGATTAAATGCCATGAACTGCTCTTGCAGCCAGCCCGGCAGATTCGGGCTGCAATTAAGGCGCCGGACTACATCAAGAAAGCGCATCTGGTACTCTGGTTCAGCCAGGTAATGGATATGGAGAAGCACTGCCTGCGCGTTTTTAGGCAGCTTCCATTTTATGTTGCCAAGGACATGCAGCGGAATGTTGTAGCGGCTGTCATAGACATAAACATCTGTTGTGATAGACCAGATGGCGATACTTAATGCAGCCTGGCTGGAGCCCCACCATTCGCTTGCTTCATGCCCTACATAACCTGTAGAAGCCATGATGTTGAGATTGCGGCCTGAAAGCGGGCGCAGATTTTCATGCAATGCGGTAAAAAATATGTCTTTTGTACGCTGAAGTATGCCCAGCTCGCGTTTTACAATAGAGAATCCACCATTATAAGAAGCCCGTATCTTGATGTTGTCGATAGTGCTTTTAAGCATCGGCAGCCGGGAAAGCGTGATGCCGGCAATATCGCATAAACGCTTCCAATAAAGATCCAGGGGGTCGTCAGGCCCTGTTGTAGCCGACCCCTTGTTGTCTACAGGTCTGATGCCTGCATCGGCACGTACAAACTGCGGTTCCGATATGAATGCCATGTCTGTATCGAGGACGACGATGTAAGGCTGGGGAAGATTTTTTTCGGCCCAGGCGCCAACGACAATGCGGTTGATTGTGCCGTAAGGGCTTCCGGTGTCATTTAGCGGCAGGGATTCATAGCTTACGTTTAAAGCTTGCAGTTTCCCCCGGGACTCTGCTGATAATGCAAGATGGGGGCGCGGTGAAACTGCCACGATCTGCGCATCCTTATAGCGGCCAGCATATCTGCGTATGCTTGAGCAAAGCATGAGCGCCTGAGCTTCCAGCTGGTTAGCTTCAACACAGATCAGAAATACAATCTCTTCCGCATCAAGCAAACCGTTATTGCCAGAATCGCGTGTGCCTGCCTGTTGCGCTGTAGGGCTGCATAATTGAAGCAGATGTCTGCCAGCGCTGCATAACCTGGAAAATAAATGAGTAGTCATTGCCTGATTATACATGGGCTTAATGCCAGGGCTTGCTCAGTCTTGTATTCTGTAAATATGGTTGTGTAACCCTGCTTCTTGCGTCATTATTTGATTGCCATTAATAGAAACCGGATGAATGTAGTATGCAGCTAATGTTTGAAAGTAAAACTGATTTGTATAAAAAATGCCTTATCAGGCCGGCTGCTGTGTTTGTATGCTGTTTTGCCAGCGGCAGCATTCTGGCAGCCGAGGATGCTGCGCCCTTAGTGCCGGAGCCTGCATTCACTTTGGCTGGCAACGTAAGTCTGGTAAGTGATTATCTATTTCGCGGCATCAGCCAGACCTGGGGAAAACCGGCGCTGCAGTTTTCGGCAGAGGCCAGCCATGCCAGTGGTCTTTACGGGGGTGTTTTTGCATCGAATGTCTCTGACCAGATGTACCCAGATACGCATATGGAGCTTGACCTGTATGGGGGTAAGCGCGGAAAGCTGCCAGGAGCCATGTCGATGCTGAATTATGACCTTGGTCTTATCTACATCTACTATCCTGGCGGTAATTATGATGAGGCAAAGTTCGCTCAGCGTTATGCGTCATCAAAATTCAATACGGCCGAAATATATGCCAGCCTTAATTACAAATGGCTCACAGTAAAGGCTGGTCGCACATTAACGGAGTTTTTCGGCTGGAATACTAATAACTCGGGTGTAGGCGGCGGTTTTTATGGTGACCCTGAAGCCGGTGTTACCGGTAGTACGCGCGGCTCATGGTACGCTGAGGGCGCGCTGAATGTTGATGTGGCTGCTGGCTGGAGCCTGAGTGCTGTTGCCGGCCACCAGACCATTGCCGATAGCAAGGATTTGAACTGGGATTACTACAAACTGGGTACGGCTTATAGTTTAAGCAAAGCCTGGGCAGCCAGCCTGAGTTATTCCGCAACCAGCGACACCAAGGCTTACCGCAACTTCTGGGGGCTGCAAAATACAGGGTCTACTTATGATGTTGCAAGGAATCGCGCGCTTGTTGCCGTGACATATAATTTCTGAATCTGACTTTTATAGTGGTTTATATTGCGCTAATAATTGAAATTAAATTTTTATGGGCGTAGAGTTAAATTGTGTTCTACATTAACCTTAATAAGGACTGGCAAATGGCAACAACCCGCGCAAAAAAAACTAAAGAGCAATTATTGCAGGAGGCTAAAGACAAAGTTAAAGCATTAGAAGCTGACCTTAAAGCAGTGGCTAAGAAAAAAGCGCTGAAACTTACTAAAGCGAGTGCCGGCATGCCCGAAGCGATTGCTGCAATTACCAAGGCTGCAGCATTAAATAAAACCACAGTTGCCGATATTCTTGTTGCCATCGCCAGCATCAAGCGTACTGGCCTGGTGATTGAGCATACCAAGCGGCACACCAAGGCAGATGATGCTTATTTGCTGTAATCGGTGATTGCAGAATGGCTTGGCCATCAAGTAAAGCCTGAATGATTTTCAGGCTTTTATTTTTTACAGCGCTGTTACCTTGAATAATTTAAATGACAAAACGCTAATCAATATAATCTGCCAGATGATTAAATTACTGACCCTATTCTGCCTGCCGGCACTGGTGCTTTTGCAATCCTGTGCAGTGGATGGCAATGCACCGGCAACTTCTGGTGCAGGCGTTGCTAATCCGGAGCTGCATGCACTGATGGCTAAGCGCATTAATGTGCTCATAAGCCAGATGGATGCATTGATGAGAGACCAGGTTCGTACAGAAACAGAGCTGGATCAGGCGCGTAAGCAAAACGCCATCCGTATTGCCGATTCTGCAGCGGAACTGCAGCGCGCAGCCGGGCAGATTATGGCGATACAGCCTAAGCTGGCGCTGGATGCCAATGATGCGCCGGTTTTTCATGCGCTGGCAGTGCGCCTGCGCGGGCAAGGTGCTGAGCTGGAAGCCCTGGCAAAACGCAACCAGATAGACGCGCTACGTCCGGCGATGGCGCGCACCAAAGACACCTGCATGTCTTGCCATACCATGTTCAGGAGCCGCTGATGCACATCATCCTGAGAGTATCGATTTTCTTTCTGATTGCACTGCCGCTGGCAGCGTTTGCCGATGACGATGTAAAAAGCCTGCTTAAAGAACTGCGTGACCAGGTCATTGAACTGCGCGCTCAAGTGCGGCAATCCAATGCCCGTATCAATGAACTTGAACAATCGCTGGAACAGGAAAAAACACGCAAGGAGGCGGTCGAAATCACAGCTGCTTCTGAACAGCCGGCCAGCGTGCAGGGCCAGCCGACGCCGGTTTCAAATGTGGTGACGGCAGGCGATGTGAAAGGCACAATCAAGCTGCCGGGCAGCAATACCTCAATTGGTTTCGGCGGTTTTACCAAACTGCTCATGATGTACAGTGATGTCAATATCGCCAGAAACAAATGGGGCCATCAGGATTTATACGGTGCTGATATTCCTGTAGGCAGCAGTCATCAAAGCAGCCAGTTCAATATGCACGCAAAAGAAACCCGGTTATGGTTCAAGTCTTTTACCCCCAGTGATTTTGGCGACATCAATACACTGATCGAGCTCGACCTTAACCAGTCAGCTGACAGCTACACACCGCGACTGCGACATGCTTACGGCAGTATCGGCAACTTCCTGGCAGGGCAGACCTATACCACTTTTACCAATACAGCAGCCCTGGCCGAGATGGATGCAGCAACAGCCGCTACTGGCAATATCCTGGTGCGGCAGCCTATGGTGCGCTGGACGCAGCCGCTTTCCAGCACTGTTGATGCCATGTTTGCGCTGGAACTCCCGAGCACCAAATTTACCCGGGGTTCAGGCAGTGCTATCGAAAATCTGGATGATGACCGTTTTCCGGATCTGGTGGTGCGCCTTAACAATACGCAGGATTGGGGCAATATTTCATTGGCGGCGATGGCACGCAATATCCGCTTGAAAGATGCAGCAAACAATATTGATGCGTCATCATGGGGTGGTGCTTTAAGCCTGGCTGGCCGTGTCAACGTGGGTGACCGTGATAACTTCCGCTTCATGCTCAACTATGGCGATGCGCTTGGACGCTATGTTGTGAGCGGAACCTTTGCAGATGCTTCTTATGACAGCAGCACCCATCACATTAAATTGAACACTATGTACAGCAGCACGCTGTTCTACCAGCACTACTGGAACCCGATCTGGCGCTCTAATTTTGCGCTGGGTTACGCACATGCCGATTTGCCTTCTTATGTGAATCAGGAACTGACGCGTGACGTATTCTCGGCCCATGCGAATGTCGTATGGAACCCTGTTCCTCAGCTTAATATCGGGCTCGAATACCTGTATGCCATGCGTGAACTGCAAGATGGCCGCGACGGTGACTTGAACCGCCTGGTGTTCTCAACCCGCTTCAATTTTTAAATCAATCCTGCCTAGGTCTAGCATTGCCATTTCATAAAACGGTCATGGCACTGTCATAAATTAAACATAGAATTTTTAAATAAGTCAGGCTGCAATGGCCTGACTTATTTATTTATCTTTAAGAACCCTCAAGTTTAATTAGGACATCATGAGCAGAATACAAATTAAAAATATGCTGATAGCAGCACTCATAACCTTGCTTACCCCAACTTTGCATGCGGCTGAAAAGGTCATCTCAATTGACGGATCCAGTACCGTGTATCCGATTACTAAAGAGGTTGCCGACGAGTTTCAGAAAATCAGAAAAGTAAAAGTCAATGTGAATATTTCCGGTACCGGCGGTGGCTTTGCAAAATTCTGCCGCGGTGAAACCCAGGTGCAGAATGCGTCCCGCCCGATTCTTAAAAAAGAGATGGAGCTTTGCAAAGAAGCCGGCATTCAGTACATTGAACTGCCAATTGCCTATGATGCAGTAACAGTGGTCGTGAATAAGGAGAATGATTTTGTGAAAAGCTTATCGGTAGATGAGCTCAAGAAGATATGGCGCCCGGCAGCGCAGGGCAAGATTAAAACCTGGCGCCAGGTGAATTCGGCCTGGCCTAATATCCCATTGAGCCTGTACGGCCCGGGTGCCGACTCCGGTACATTTGATTACTTTACTGAGGCGATTGTAGGCAAAGCAAAATCCAGCCGCACTGATTACATCGCAAGTGAAGATGATAATGTCCTGGTTGATGGCGTTGCAGCAGACAAGGGCGCACTAGGTTACTTTGGTTACGCGTATTACGAAGAAAACCAGAGTAGGTTGATGGCGGTACCAATTGTCGCTAAAAAAGATGCACCGGCTGTGCTGCCGTCTGTAGATGCAGTAAAAGATGGAACATACCAGCCGCTGTCACGGCCATTATTTATCTATGTAAATGCTACAGCCGCCGCCTTCAAGCCAGAGGTGAAAGACTTTATTGATTTTTACCTCTATATGAAAAGCTCGCCCAAGCTGGCTAAGCAGATCAAATATATCTCTTTGCCTGCCAATGAATATGTGGCGGTCAATAAACATTGGAAAGCGCTTAAACCGGGTACCGGCTTTGATGGTGTGCCTGAAGTCGGCGTGAAAATAGATGAGTTGCTGGCCAGGATTAAATAGTTTGTAAATGATCTGATTCTAATTTCAGCCGGTATTTTTACATTCTTATTCTGCTGTAATCAGAGAAGCCCGCATGATGACTCAATGCGGGTTTTTTAATGGCTGAATCCATAATAAATGTTGAATAGGCTAATCACGGCAGCACCAGCGTCGCAGCATCTTTCAGGCATGCATTGATGCATATGGAACACATGACATCCGGATAAGCTTATTCAAACTTGAACCCGGATTGCAGAATTTCCAGACAGGCATCCACCACATGTTCATCATAAAGGGTGCCGCGATTCTTTTGAATCTCATTAATCGCTTCCTGCATGCCGAGCGATGCACGGTATGGGCGGTGAGATGCCATTGATTCGATTACGTCCGCAACCGCAACGATCCTTGCTTCAAGCAGAATCGCATCGCCTTTAAGATGGCCGGGGTAGCCAGTGCCGTTCATGCGCTCGTGGTGCTGGTGGGCAATCTCAGCCACCGGCCATGGAAACTGGATTTCTTTCAGTATGTTATAACCCATCACCGCATGCTCCTGCACCAGACGAAGCTCTACTTCAGTCAACTGGTAAGGTCTGCTTAGTATCTCCGCAGGCACCCCGATTTTTCCGATGTCATGGATCAATGCGCCAAGCTTGACACCATGCACCCGGTTTTCATCCAGCTCCATCTTTTGGGCAATCAGCACCGAAAGGTCAGAAACCCTGCGCTGGTGGCCGGCGGTATATGGGTCACGTAATTCAACAGCCATGGTGACGGTATGAATCGTGCCTTCCAGTGTTTTTTCCAGCACTTTTTGATGTTCGCGCAGGGTGTGCTCGGCCTGTTTCAGCGTGGTGATATCTAAAACAGTGCCCTTGGAGCGTATGGGTTTATCAAAATTATCAAATATGGTTTCGCATTTCTCGAACAGGTATTTAATCCGACCGTCTTGCATTAAGATGCGGTGTTCAATTTGGAAAGGTGTATGGTTCTTTAAGGATTCATTGTAAGACGTGTTGACCGCCTCCCTGTCATCCGGGTGGATGCGCTCCAGAAATGCCGTGTAGGTGTGCGGGAAATTATCAGGGCTGACTTCAAAAATCCGGTATACCTCATCCGACCATACAAGGGTGCTGGTAGTCAGGTCGAGTTCCCAATGGCCAAGGTGCGCCATGCGCTGGGCTTCGGCAAGCCTGGCTTCGCTCTCACGCAGGCGGTCTTCAGCCAGTTTGCGGTCGGTAATGTCGAGCGAAGCGCCAAGCAGATGCGTTGGCTTGTTGTTCTCATCATATAGTCCGATTTTGAACGTGTGCAGCCAGCGGTTTGAACCATCTGCAACCTTGATAGGTTCTTCCGGAATTTCGAGCAGTTTGCGGTTTTCAAGAACTGAGCGGTCTTTGCTTACAAAATTATCGGCCTGCTCTTTGGGGAACAGGTCGTAATCATTTTTACCAATCAGGTTTTCACGCGAGTAGCCGAGCAATTCTTCACCGGCGCTGTTGAATAGCTCAAAGCGCAGGTCTTCAGCACCTTTCAGGAATATCATCACCGGAATATTCTCAATCATCGAGTCGAGTAATGCTTTAGAGCGTTTTAACTCATCTTTGACTTCCAGTTGTTCGGTAATGTCCATGAGGGTGACTACGCAGCCCTGGATTTCATCATCCAGGGTTACCGGGTAGGCCCAGTAACATGCAGGGAAAGTGGCGCCATTTTTACGACCAAACATCTCATGCTCAACGGTTACAGCCTGCCCGGTTTTCAGCGCGTTTAAAATCTTGCACTCGTCATTTGTGCAGGCTGAGCCATCTTTACGGGAATGGTGCATCAGCGTGTGCATCTCTTTGCCAAGGAGTTCAGATTGATTGTTGTAGCCCAGCATGGATATGCACGCATCGTTGGCAAAAGTGCAGCGCCCCTCAAGGTCTATGCCATAAATGGCATGTGCGATAGAGTTTGTAAGCAGGGTGACCTGTGCCTCGCTTTCTTCTACTGCGAGCAGGGCTGTTCGCTGGCGGCGACCGCCTATAAACAGGCCAAGCAGGCCAAGGCCCCAAATCAGGCCATGCCCGACGATAAGTGATTTTTGCTCATTATTTGCTGCAGCAAGAATGTCATCAACAGGCAGCGAGATACTGACGCCACCGCGTATATCGCCGATTTTGTCACCATAGCGGGCATGGCATTTCATGCAATAGCTATCGGTTACCATCGGTTTCATGTAGCGGAAATAAGACTTGCCATCATTCATCACGTCTATGGAAGCCTGCTCTTTAAGGCCTTTGGCAAATGACTTTAGCGCCTGTTCTTCCCACAGGTCAGCCTTATTGGTCGGGTTTATTGGATGAAGGCTGGCAATGTGCATGCGAACATTGGCACCGTTTTCCAGCATTCTCTCCTGCACTAACCTGAAAACATAAGATGAGTTAAGCAGGGTCAGTTTTTTGCCGCTGGGCGTGGTGACATCACGATCCGGTATGTGGCTTAGCCACTGGCTTGGAGGGGTGCTTGGAGTGACCGGGGCGTATATGCCACCATTATGGATGATCCAGTTGCGGTATTCCATATTGATGGCATGAATCGCCTCAACCTGCACTTTTAAGGTGGTGTTGTTGGTATGTGCCTGCTGTTTCAGCGTCCAGGCCAGTGATGCCGCAACTGCGATGGTCCAGGCCAGCATGATGATGATAAGGTGGCGCCTGAGTAGCTTTATCTGAGAAAGCGTGCTTGATTTGACCATGATTCCACCATCCTTTTTGTGGTTATTCTAGTACGGTCATCAATAATTATCTATAACAAATGTTTAAGTATGCGGCCTGAGCCCAGATTATAAAAAAGCACTTATGATATTGCTGTGCAGAATGTGTTGATTTAAGTCAAAAGCTCCATGATTCCAAATGGTCTTACACGGCTCAATGGCGTAAAATGAAAGCTTGGTATTGTTTCTCAATTTAAAAGGATTTAAATATGTTCCCAGAATATCGTGACCTGATTACAAAACTCAAAAACAGTGATTTGCATTTCACCAATCTATTTGATCGCCACAATGAAATTGATCAAAAAATCCAGAATCTGGAAGCCAATATTGAAATCGGCACACAAGAAGAAATCGAAGCGCTGAAAAAAGAAAAACTGCATCTGAAAGACCAGCTTTACGCGATTCTTACAGCAGCCGGCAAAGCTTAAGTTCTGCAATGATGAGAGCGGTGTACCGTAAGGTTTTACTGGTGCATGCCATTGCCTTTTTTATGCTGCTGCTTACGTGGCTGGCGGGTGAGGCGATTAAAACCGAGGCAGGTACACCTTTTGCAGCGCTTTATTACGTATTACACATCTTTCCCGGCAGTGTTGTTTTTATCCTGATTCTGATGGAGTGGTCTGCCGCCAGCCAGAAGCCGCTGGCTGATGTCCCCCGCTCGCAATTGGTAAACAGAGTGCTGCATCGCGCTTATTACCTCATACTGCTGGCGCTGCCCATAACCGGGGTCGCCGTGTTTTTTGACTTTCTCGCCAGCCGTCCTTTTTATCATGTGCACAGTATCCTTTTTAGCCTGCTGCTGGTTCTGGTTTTTGTGAACATCGTATATACAATGTTACGCAAGTTTAAAAACTGACCTTTGCGCAATGGCAGAACAAGCCCCGGAATTTGTTACCTACCAGTTAAATATAAGCATCAGCCGACCGTTAACGATTGTTATCGGCAAGCTGGGGGCTTATCACTTTCCCGCAGGGAATTTCGTTTATACTGGCAGCGCTAAACGCAATATAGATGCCAGAATCGCGCGTCATTTACGTGCTGAAAAAACGTTAAGGTGGCATATTGATTATCTGCTCAATGCGCCGGGTGTTACGGTTGCCGGTGTTGAACGTTTTACACAGCCTGAATGTGAAGTTAACCAGGGTACTGCTGGCAGCATGCCGGTAACAGGCTTTGGTGCCAGCGATTGCGTATGTGGCTGCGGCAGCCATTTAAAATTTACAGGTTATTAAAAAGAAAAAAGAACTTCGATATGAAAGCAATGATACTTGGCGCAGGCAAAGGAACCAGAGTCCAGCCCATTACGCATGAGATTCCTAAACCCATGATCCCGCTGGTAAGAAAACCCGTGATGGCGTATCTGGTGGAATTGCTGAAAAAGCACAATGTTGATGAAATCATGGTGAATACCAGTCATCTGGCACCTATCATTGAAAACTATTTCAGGGATGGCGAGCAGTTCGGGGTGAGCATGGCTTATTCATACGAAGGCTATATTGAGTCTGGCGTATCAGTGAGCGCCCCAGTCGGGTCTGCCGGCGGTATGAAAAAGATTCAGGATTTTTCCGGTTTTTTTGATGAGACGTTTATCGTGCTTTGCGGCGATGCCTGGATTGACCTGGATATCAGCAAGGCGCTGGAGATGCACCGGTCCAGGCGTGCGATTGCAAGTATCATTACCAGAGAAGTGCCGGCTGAAGAGGTCTTCAAGTATGGCATCGTCAGGCTCGATGATGATGGCCGCATTGTACAGTTTCAGGAGAAGCCGGCACCTGAGGCCGCAGTTTCCAATATCGCCAATACCGGCATTTATATCTTCGAGCCGGAAATCTTCAACTACATTCCATCCGGCGTAAGCTACGATATCGGCAGCCAGTTATTCCCCCGTTTGGTCGCAGAACATGTGCCTTTCTATGCAATCAACCTGCCGTTTCAGTGGCTGGACATCGGCAATATTCAGGATGTGTGGACAGTGACCAGCAAGATACTGAAAGGTGAGGTATCTGGTTTTAAAATGCCCGGGCATGAGGTAAGGCCAGGCATTTATACCGGCATCAACCTGAGTGTTGATTTTGATAAAGTGAATATTGTGCCGCCGGTATACATCGGCGGCAGTTCCAAGATTGAACCCGGGGCAACGATAGTCGGCCCGGTTGTGATTGGCGCCAATTGTGTCGTTGAGAGCGGCGCATCCATTAAAAACTGTATCGTTGAAGATTACACCCGGCTTGGCAGCCTTGCCGACCTTGAAGGCAAGATCATATTTGGCAGCAAGTGTATAGACCCGATTCTGGAAACGCAGGTGGATATTGCTGAAGCCAGGCTGGAATATATGATTGATGATGTGCGCAAGCACACGGCCTTGTAGTTGCCAAGGCATGGTATTACGGCAGCGCCTTTATCAAGGCGCTGCCATTTTTTTAATAGCTTGAGTGTCTGAAAATGTCGCCTTCAGGTTTCAAATCAAATGCGATGCAGATACGTTCTTCATTTGAGTTGAATGGAATGGTGCGGTGAAACAGTGATGAGGGGAACAGCACAATATCCCCTACGCTGGGCGACGCAATGCCAACCGGAAAATCATCATGGTTCTGCGGGTAGTTATCACCATGCAGGCCGTATTCAAAGCAGCCCTCCAGTGGGTCGGTTTTCTTCTGCGGCAGCACCAGATACACAGCCCCGCTGATCCAGCCCACCTCGTGAATGTGCCTGTCTACAAAGCCGCCGCTGCGTAGCCTTACATACCATGAGCTCGTGAATTCAAGCTCATTTGGAAAGGACTTGATCAGTTCGCAGTCGGCACCTGCAAATCGATTCTTGTAGTTGATGAACTCCTGCCTGACCAGTTCGCCTAATTTTCTGAAAGAGGCTTCAGGCCGTTTGAACAGATTGCCGGCAGATTGTTTGCCGTTAATGATCATGCCCTGTGCCCGTACTTCAATGGCGGTGTTGTCAATGTCGTTAAGCAGGTCTTTCAGGAACTGGCTATTGGGCTCGGCCAGTTCGCTGATGCTGTTCTGGTACACAAAATCAAAACCGCTCTTGCAGAAGTTGTAGCTGTCTTCTGTGCCGAAGTTCTTTGCATAGTGCGTTGATAACGTCTGCAGAAAAGGTGCATCATGTTTTTTGTGGGTGCGTACGATTTCATCCAGCCTGCTTTTGAACTCATCAAAACGCTTGGCCTTGTACAGGCAATAGAGCGCACGTTCCTGCCAGTCGTCCAGTTGCGAGCGTTCCAGGAAGTCTGCCGCTTCATCAAACCGCCCTGCCAGATACAGGAACTCGCCCATGTTGTAATTGGCGCCGCCATGGTTGGGGTTTAGGGCAAGCGTATCCTGGTAGCTTTTAATGGCATCTTCCATGTTGCCTTGGTCACGCAGGCATTCACCCAGGTAGTTGTGGGCATCGGCATAATTGGGGAACATGGCAATCGCCTGCCTGAAATGCGAAATGGCGTCATCCAGCTTGCCTTCGTCGCGCAGCGCTGTACCTAAATTGAAGTGCCCACGCGGGTCTTCATGAATGCTGAGAGCTTGCTGGTAGTTCTTGACTGCCTCTTCGAGCAGGCCTTGTTTTTGCAGCACAGTACCCAGGTTGCCATAGGCCTCAAAAAAATTCGGGTTCAATGCGATGGCTTTGCGGTAATTATTGGCGGCTTCTTCAAACTTGCCCACATTCGCCTGCGCAATGCCTAGGTTAAAGTGCAAGTCGGGGTTATCCGGCTGCAGGGAAAGTGCCTTGGCATAGCTGCTGGCGGCGTCACTGAATTTCGATAGTCCGTCTTGGGCAATGCCCAATATGTTGTACAGGATAAACGTGTTCGGGTAGCGTGCCACCAGTTTCTTGGCGGCCAGTTCCGCGTCTGCCAGTTTCCCTGCATTCAGCAATTGCAGCACTGGCTGCATCTCCATCTGGCTTGGCTGCTGATTAAATGATTGAAATTGTTTTGCCATGGTTAATCATATCCTGCTTTATATTTAGGTGGCTGCGGCTATATTCTAAAACAAAATTATTTGTTGTGCTCTTGCAGCCGCTTGGCTAACTGGCGTAGAAAGCGCATAGCTACTTTGGGTTCATCCAGCAATAAGGTTTCTATATTATCAGTGTGTATTGATATTATTTCTACATGCTCTGATGTAACGATGGCATCTGCAATTGTCGGGGTGTTGGATAACATTGCCATCTCGCCGAAATACTCGTTTGCTTCAATGGTGCGTATCACCTGGCCATGCTGCACCAATTGAATCTGTCCGCTTACTAAATAATAAAGTTCGTGCGTAATTTCACCATGATGGAAAATATAATCGCCGCGCCCCAGCATTTTTCCGTAGCGTTGCATCAGCTTGTTTACATAATTTTCTTTGGCCGGCAAGAATAGTGGCGTATTGTCATCAAACAGCCCTTTTAACAACAGCACGTCTTTTTTCCTTAGGGTAGCAATCAGCTCGGTACCAAGCAGAAATACGGCGAAATTGAAATACAGCCAGGTGATGGAGATAAAGAGGTTTTTCATGCTGCCGAATAGAGAGCCATAAGATTGATTGACAGATAAGAACAGTGTGAATGCCGGGCGCATCACCAGCCATAACACTGCGGTAAATAAAGCGCCGATAAAGATATGCCGGACATAAAGCCGCACAGGGAAAAAAGCGAAATAGAATGCTGCTATCAACACCGTAGTTAAAGCCAGCGAAACGAGCGTGGCAAATATGCCATGCTCCAGCAATTGATTGGATGCCCCCAGGAACGTAACCACTTTTTCAAGCATGAGTCCGGCAAACGTAAAGATAAAGAACAAAAGCAATATGCCGATTATTGCGATGATGTCTTTGATCTTCCGCTGCACGAAAGAGGGCGCCTCTACCAGGCTGGCAATGTTGTAAAAGCTGGAACGCATGGCACTTGCCAGCGGAGTAACCGACCACAGCAACACAAATATACCTACGGCACCCCAGGCGGCTTGCTGTTTTGCCGCATTGTATACCTCTACCATAATCGCGCTGCTTAACTGTGGCACCAGGTTACCGGTGATGATGGCAAGCTTGACGATGGTGTAGTCAGAGCTGAATACCAGATGGCTCAGAAAAAAGAACATCAGCAGTATGAGTGGGATTAATGCAAACATGGCATAAAAAGAAAGTGACGCCGATAAGCCGAATGCATTGTGCCGCTGAAACGCCTTGAACATCTCATGCAGCACAAACAGCGGTGTGTTGTACCGTTGCCTGGCATAGGCATCAAGCGGCAGGTTAACAGCCTTATTCAGGTTGGTGTTCAGCCTGGCATTGGATATAGGTTTGAAAGTGATTTTTTTCATGTGCGTGCCGTTGATGTGACGCAGGCTTTAAAATAGGGTTTTTTGTTATTATGCCTGCGTACATTCATATTGCCTTAAGTGGGCTTATGTCAGATGCTTGAATTTTTCGGTTGCCGCAACCAAGGCTGAAGTGGTGCCGGCTTCAGTGGCTGAGTGGCCTGCGTCAGCTATCATATGAAACTCGGCATGCGGCATCGCCCGGCTGAGTTCCCATGCGGTAACTGGCGGGCAAACCATGTCATAGCGCCCCTGTACGATTACAGTTGGAATAACGGCCAGTTTCTCTTTTGATTCGGCAATCAGGTCGCGATTACCTACAAAGCAGTGCTGTTTGATGTAATGAATCTGCACCCTGGCACGAGCCAGCTCAAGTTCTCCATTGATTTCATTGTCACTTGCAGTTGCGGGCCTCGGCAGCAAAGTCATGATGCTGCTTTCAAAAGCATTCCAGTGAATTGCTGCGGGAATACTGATGCTGCTGTCTTCAGAAAAGATACGTTGTTCATAAGCGGCAAGTGGATTGTCTCTGGAATGTGCAGGCAGGTATTCGCATAATGCCAGCCACGCCTCCGGGTAAAAAGCTTTGATGTCACCAAGAAACCAGTTCAGCTCACTGCTGCGGCTCAAGAATATGCCGCGCAGAATCAGGCCGCTTACATGGTCTGTGTACTTAAGTGCATAAACCAGAGCGAGAGTGCTGCCCCACGAGCCGCCAAATACAAGCCATTTGTCGATGCCCAGCTTCTGGCGTATCAGGTCAATATCATCAACCAGGGCTTCGGTATTGTTGTTGGCTGTTGCCCCCAGTGGTTTACTGCGGCCGCAGCCCCTTTGGTCAATTAAAATAATCTTGTAGTGCTGCGGGTCAAAAAAACGGCGTTGATTAGGGTTGCAGCCGCTGCCTGGTCCGCCATGCAGAAAAACCACCGGGCTTCCGTTTGGATTGCCGCAGACCTCAAAAAAAACTTCATGTAAATCATCTACTTTGATGTGGTTTTGTACATAGGCATCTAACTCCGGATACAAGTTGTAAGTGAAATTTTGCATGATGTAACAATTGCTTTCTAATTGATTATAAAGGACTTTTATTAATATTCTATTATACATATAGAATGGAAAGACTCAATTTATATAAATGTAAAATCAAATGTAAATAAATTGTAAACAATGTATTGCAATTCGTGTTTTACTGAGATATAGTCTCGTTCACGCACACTGAATGTGCTAAAAAATTGTTTCGGTGAGCTGCCAAATTTTGAGAGTACATCAAAAAACAATATCAGCTTGCAGTGAAATTATTTTTATTTAAACCTTAGTAGTTTAACTTTGGAGATTAATATGCAAATCAACAAAATCAAGTTAGCACTTGGCTTAGTTGCAGGTATGACAATGGCAATGCCATTGGTAGCATCAGCAGCTGCGGATCAAGAAGC
>Ga0208392_1000087_pt1 | contig 21687 bp, 25 predicted proteins | sample LakWasMeta3_LOW4_2_FD_183855 | JGI IMG/M metagenome (GOLD analysis project Ga0208392, IMG submission 183855) | Freshwater sediment methanotrophic microbial communities from Lake Washington under simulated oxygen tension - Sediment Metagenome... | ecosystem: Environmental > Aquatic > Freshwater >... | reverse complement strand
CGCATCCTGACATCTTCAACATTCTGTTGCAGGTGATGGATAACGGCACCTTGACCGATAACAATGGCCGCAAAGCAGATTTCAGAAATGTCACCATTATCATGACGACCAATGCCGGCGCCGAGAACCTGTCTAAATCGAACATGGGCTTCACCACCTCCAAACAGGCCGGTGACGAGCAGGCCGATATTAAACGCCTGTTCTCGCCTGAGTTCCGCAACCGTCTGGATGCTACCGTTTCATTTGCACCATTGTCACAAGACATCATCATCCGCGTAGTTGATAAGTTCCTGATCCAGCTTGAAGACCAGCTGCATGAGAAAAAAGTGGACGCTACGTTCAGCGATGCACTGAAAGCCTACCTGGGCAAAAAAGGTTTTGACCCGCTAATGGGTGCCCGCCCGATGGCAAGGCTGATTCAGGATACGATACGCAAGGCACTGGCGGACGAACTGCTGTTCGGCAAGCTGGCTAACGGCGGCAGCGTACATGTGGATATTGATGACAAAGACGAAGTGAAACTCGTATTTGAAGCCAATAAACCGAGTAAAGAGGCTGACTACGCAGCAGTAGAATAAGGCACTGCCTGCACAAGCGCCTGAGATTGATTTTCGGCAAAAAGCCAGTCTCAGGCTAATGCGCCCCATGCAATACCATATTGGCTGAACCAGCCTGAAGCTTCACTCATGGAATGCGGATATGTAATCTATGGTCATCGTCACCGCTTCAACTTTTCAGGTACCGATTGAAATCTGCGCGACATTTGCATTTGCGCTTTCAGGCCTGATTGCCAGCGCCAGAAAAAGAATGGATGCATTCGGCGTATTTGTGACCACAGGCGTTTCAGCCTTTGGCGGCGGCACCTTGCGCGATGTGCTTTTAGATAGAAGGCCTTTTTTCTGGGTAGACCATGCCGGCTGGGTATGGCTGATGCTGGCGCTCTGTTTATTTTCCATGTTCTTTATGCGCAGCAGGCATATGCAGATCACTGAACGTGCCATCCAGATTCCGGATGCTTTCGGGCTGGGTCTATACGCAGCGCTAGGCACTCAAATTGCACTGGGGCTGCATCTGCCGGTGATTGTATGTGCGCTGATGGGCGTCATGACAGCAGTATTTGGCGGCGTACTGCGGGATATTTTCTGCAACGAGATTCCCAAAGCCTTTAATGACCACCAGCCCTACGCGGTAATTGCCTTTGTCGGCAGCCTGCTGGTTGTAGCCCTGAATGCTCTCGGCTTGCCACAATGGGCGTGCATTTTCATTTCGGCTGGGTTAATCTCGCTATTCAGAATCCTGGCAATCTACCTGTCATGGCGGCTGCCAAGCTGGAAGATCGAACAGAACTAGACCAAAACTCAGTCTGGCGCTGGCTCGCTTCTCTGGCGGCGCTTCTCTGCACGTTCAACAGCAAACTCATACAGGTCTACCAGATCCTCTGCACTCACATCAATAAAGCCGTCCATCTGGCTTAGCGCCCATTTAAAGTCATCTTCCTCAAGCGCGGGGAGTCCTTTGTGCTCTGCCTGCGAGAACCGGGCATGGTGCGCATGATGTGAATGACGCATGGGATAGCGCCTGCCTGAGACCAGATTATTCAGCACAAATGCTATCAGCACGATCAGGCCGGCATTTATTGCAACCACCTCATAACAGAATTTCCAGCCGATTGCATGCACCTCCGGGCCACCCAGCACGGCGATCATTGCAGTTGCCACACTAGGCGGATGCAGGCTGTGCAGAAAGTACATGGCGAGTATTGAGAATAAAACCGCAAGCGCCGCAGCGAGCGCTACATTGCCCACCCACTGCGCGCAAGCCACACCAGCCAGCGCAGATACCAGGTGCCCGCCAAAAACCGGCCACGGCTGGGCCATAGGGCTATGCGGGGTAACAAACAGCAGGAACGCGCTAGCCCCCATGGATGCAAGCACCAGCAATTTGAACGGCAGGCTGTATATTGCGTATTGTACAAATAGCAGCAAAAACAGAATTGCAGAAAAAGCCGTAACAGAAGAAACCAGTTTTTCACGTAATGGCGTATGGGCAGACTTATACCCCGCCAGCATATTGCCAATCAGTTGTTTAAATTTCAGTTTTTTGAATTCCTGCATACCTCGACCTTATCCTGATTGATGCACAATATTCAGCCCAGATAAACCTGGTGCTTTTGCATCACGCTTTGCAGCAGTTCAGACTCGGCAAAATAGCGCAGCCAGGATTTCAAGCCGGAATATTGCGTAGATTCAAACCAGTCACTGTCTACCGCTGCGAACTGACGTATAAACGGAAATATCGCGATGTCTGCCAAACTGATTTTATCGCCAAACAAAAATGCTGCCTGCGCTAACCTTAGCTCGAGTATACCCAGAAAAACTTCAGCTTCACTTCTGTAATGCTGCGCTGAACGCTCGGGAAAGCGAATTGCATATTTGTATTTATCCAGGCTCTGTTTAAAGCCAGTATCATTTTCTGTAATTAATTGCTGCATCTGCAGACTATCAAACGCCAGCCAGCCATCAGCATCGCAATGCTTCAACGCCCAATTCATAATCGCCAGGCTTTGATCGATGACTGTACCATCGGGCAGCACCAACACCGGCACTGTGCCTTTAGGCGACATTTGCAGCATGTGTGCCGGCTTTTCTTTCAGCGAAATTTCGCGGATTTCTACCTCTATGCCCGCATAATGCAGGGCCATACGGGCACGCATGGCATAAGGGCAGCGACGGTAAGAGTAAAGTATGGGTAATGCCATCACAAGCGCAGCGAAACGAATTACCCCAGCGCCCTGCACACGTCATGTACCAGCTTGGGGCCTTTGTAGATCAAGCCGCTGTACACTTGCACCAGACTCGCACCGGCAGCAATCTTTTCAACGGCATCAGCGCCTGAGAGAATGCCGCCTACGCCGATGATAGGCAAAGCACCCTGCAAACGCTGTGATAGCTGTTGAATCACCACTGTAGATTTATCACGTACCGGTGCACCTGACAAACCACCTGTTTCGTTCGCATTCTGCATGCCCTGCACCATGTCCCTGGCAAGCGTAGTATTGGTTGCAATGACTGCGTCTATTTTATGCGCAATCAACAGGTCTGCAATTTCATTCACTTGCTCCAGCTCCAGATCCGGTGCGATTTTTAATGCCACCGGCACATAACGGCCATGAATCTCGGCAAGTTTAAGCTGCTCTTCCTTGAGCGTAGCCAACAGATGCGACAACGCCTCTTTTTCCTGCAGGGCACGCAAGTTTTTAGTGTTGGGTGAAGAAATATTCACTGTGATGTAGCTGGCATATGCGTACACCTTGCGCATGCAGATTAAATAATCATCCACCGCATTTTCATTCGGAGTATCAAAATTCTTGCCGATATTAATACCCAGAACACCCTTATATTGAGCGGCTTTTACATTCTCAATCAGCTGGTCTACTCCCAAGTTGTTAAAACCAAAGCGGTTCACTATGCCTTCTGCTTCAGCCACGCGGAACAGGCGCGGCTTGGGGTTGCCCGGCTGCGGCCGTGGCGTTACCGTACCAATCTCGATAAAGCCAAAGCCCAATGCCGCCATGCCATCGATCACGGCACCGTTTTTATCAAGCCCGGCGGCAAGCCCAATCGGGCTGGGGAAAGTAATGCCCATCACCTGCCGCGGCTGGCAAGCGGGCGCTTTTGGATAAAGCTTGAGCAAGCCTGATTTTTCAGCATACTTAAGGCTCTTCAGCGTGAAATCATGGGCTTTCTCAGCGTCAAATTGAAATATGAAAGGTTTTGCAAGTGTGTATATATTCATAGCGTAATTTTACTTTAAAAATCACTTATTTGATGCCAGATAGCGCCTACACCCATAAAATCCATTCAATACAGCAGTCATAAAAAATACTGCTGTAGTCAGCCTAATACAGCAATGGCATAATGCTCAGACCAGAAACCAGCCTCAACCCACATCCAATATGGCCAAGAACCAAGCCCTGCAATTATTAGGCGGCATCACACCCGCACAATTTTTATCCGAATACTGGCATAAGAAACCTTTACTCATTAAAAATGCCATGCCTGATTTTCAGGGCCTGTTAAGCCCGGAAGAACTGGCAGGGCTCGCATGTGAAGATGACGTGCAGTCACGCATCGTAGAAGAAATTAATGGTGTGTGGCATGCCAGCCATGGGCCTTTTGATGATGCAGATTTTGCGGCATTGCCGGAGCAGCCAGACCCCAGCCATCGCTGGACTTTATTAGTGCAAAGCGTAAACCACTATTTGCCCGAAGCCAGTGAATTGCTGCAGCAATTCGACTTCATTCCCCACGCCAGGCTCGATGACCTGATGGTGAGCTATGCCCCGGATGGCGGCGGTGTAGGCCCGCACTTTGACAGCTACGATGTCTTTTTACTGCAGGGGCAAGGCAAACGGCTATGGCGCATCAGCGAACAAAGCGACCTCAGCTTGATTGAGGGAGCACCTTTACGCATTTTAAAGAACTTTGACACCGCACAGGAATGGCTGCTGGAAGCAGGTGACATGCTCTATCTGCCCCCACATCTGGCGCACTGGGGCATTGCAGTTTCTGATGGAGGTACAGACTGCATGACCTACTCTATCGGGTTCCGTGCACCCAAGAACCAGGAACTGGCCACAGAGTTTCTGGGGTTCATGCAGGATAAACTCAACCAGGACCAGCTGACTATCGATGGCATCTATCAGGATGCAGACCTCACCTTGCAAGGCCACCCTGCAGAAATCGGTAACGATATGATCAGCAAGGTAAGTGAAATCTTGAAAAGAATACAATGGTCTGACGCTGACGTTGCCCAGTTTCTTGGCACCTATCTTTCAGAACCGAAACCGGATGTAGTGTTTGACCCTAATAAAAAGATGACCTTAAGCAATTTTCATAAAAAACTTGCATCACAGGGAGTCATGCTCGACCTGAAAAGCCAGATGCTATTCAGGGAAGGCTGTTTTTACCTTAATGGAGAGGCCGCGACATTTAGCGGCGAGCCAGCTAAAATACTCGAGATTCTGGCCGACAAACGCAAACTTGAAATTGCAGACATCACGACAGCCAAAGTATTAGATGAAAAACTGCTGCTGCAATTACATGACTGGTACATTGCAGGTTACCTGCATTTTACCAGCTAGCAGCTGGAGTACGCAGCCATGACAACCAACAACCAGGCGCTGGCACCCAATACCATCATTACCGGCGAGCATCTGTACAGCGCCGCCATCAGCCTGATTCTGGCTAATGCCAAGAGCAAGGTATTGATATTTGATCAGGACCTGAGCCGCGGTGATTATGCCAGTTTAGAAAAATGCAAGCTGTTGCAGAAATTTTTGAGCGAAAACATCGCCAGCCGCTTGACCATTATTTTGCAGGATGCGGCTTTCTTTCAGGAAAAATGCCCGCGCCTTTTTAATCTGCTGATGATTCATGGTCACAAAATGTCGGTACATGTCACGAATACATCCGTAAAACATGTAAAGGAATGCTTTATATTGGCAGATGGCAGACACTACGTTAAACGCATTCATATTGATCAGGCCCGCTTCAAATATGCCCTGGATGACCCACAAAGCGTTGAAGTCCTGAACAACCGCTTTCAGGAGCTGCAGGACGCGATTGAAGACGCAGTAACCACCAAACCTTTAGGCTTGTAAAACTTAAACCCATGCAATCCAAACTGTTCAAATACCTGTTTGCACTGCTGTTCCTCAGCATTTCAGTATGCTCGGCAGCCGCACTTGAATTCAAAATCATCACCCTGCATCACAGATTTGCCGAAGACCTTTTACCCGTTATTCAGCCTATAGTAGGAAATGAAGGCACGGCAACTGCAATGCAGAACAACCTGATTATCCGCACCAGCCCGGAGAAAATGGCTGAGATTGAAAAGCTCATCGCTAATCTGGACTCGCCACGCCAGAATCTAAAAATCACCATCAATCGCCAGAACACATCTTTATCTGCAAGAAACAGCATAGAAGCGAGCGGCAATAAGCGCATAGGTAAAACTGTAATCAGCACCGGCAGTTACCCTCCGCGTCAAAATGATAGCCTAAGGATAGGCATTGAGAATAATCAAAACATTAGCAGCGGCAATAGCAGCCAATTCCTGCAAGTGCTTGATGGCGAAAGTGCTTTTATCAGTGTCGGGCAATCTATCCCATATACCAGTGAATGGATCACTTTAACGCGCCGCTATATCAGCGTTCAGCACTCAACTGAATTTGCCGACATCAGCACAGGCTTTGCAGTACGCCCACGCAGCATTGGCAACCAGATCGAGCTGGAAATCACACCAAGATTTGCACAATTGAATCAGAAAGGATTGATTGATTTCGACATGCTTAAAACAGTCATTCGCGCAGACCGCGGTGAATGGATTAACATAGGCGGCATCATGCAGGAAAAAGATGAAGTTAGCCGCGCAATTCTTTATTCACAAACTGGCGGACAATCTTCAAGCTATCAACTTCTATTGCGTGTAGACTAAAAAAGTCTAGAAAAATGATAAAAATGAGACATTTTTAACACAAATGTCTATACGCGCTTAAAAAGTGCTGTTTTTTTTCACAATTACTGGTAGAATTTGCGCCACTCGGTATGCTAATTAGGTAAAAGTTTTAAGCAGTTATCGAAAAAAGTTTTTTAACTAGTTAAACCCTTAAGGAAATTAAAATGACACGTTCTATTTTACTTGCTGCATTGTTAGCTCTTGCTGTTACTGCTTGTGGTGAAAAAGCTGCTGAAGCTCCTGCTGCTGAAGCTCCTGCTGTTGAAGCACCAGCTGCTGCTCCTGCTGAAGCTGCACCAGCTGCTGACGCTGCTGCTCCTGCTGCTGACGCTGCTGCTCCTGCTGCTGAAGCCGCTCCTGCTGCTCCAGCTGAAGCTGCTAAGTAATTATATTAGCTAGCAACAAATGCAAAAAAGCCGACTTTATGTCGGCTTTTTTGTTTTATAAGCAATCACTGTTTCTCTAATTGACAGCAATTTTCTAAGCTATCGCCCTCCAGTCAAACCCCGCTGACTGATCCGCAATGCCTATCCAATCCAATTCACACCCCAGCACTTTAGCCAAAGCAGCTTGAGCAAGCCCTGGCGTATTATTCTTGGCACTCAAATGCGCCGCCAGAATATGCTGCAACTTGCTATTATCAAGCCTGGCTAGCAAGCCAGCTGACTCAGAGTTTTCCAGGTGCCCCAAATCACCGCCTACCCGCTTCTTCAATGTCCAGCTGTAAGGGCCGTTCTGCAGCATCGTGGCATCATGATTGCACTCCAGCACCAGAGCATGGCAGCCGCTTAATTTCTCTTCTATATGCGGCGTAGTGCGGCCTACATCAGTCAAAACGCCCAAGGTATTGCTGCCACTGGAAAAGACAAACTGAATGGGTTCTCGTGCATCGTGTGGCACAGGATAAGGCTGTACTTCTATGTCATTTATCGGAAACGCCGTATGGCTATCGATGATGTTAATCTGCAGATCATGCTGGCTGGGAAGATAGCGCGTGACCATCTTAAGAGTACCATAAGTGAGCCACACGGGAATGTTATGTTTAGCGGCAAACTTGAATGCACCGCCGGCATGGTCATCATGCTCGTGGGTAATGACGATTCCGGTAATGTCTTCCGGATTAAGATTCAAACGCCCTAATCTAGATGATGCTTCCTTGACGCTAAATCCGCAGTCCAGCATCAATCTGGTCTGCTTCACTTCCACCACAAGCGCATTGCCTGCGCTACCGCTACCTAGCGAGGCAAAACGCATGTGTAAGTTACCTTTTATGAAAAACGGATGAAGACAATCACTATCTTAATTGCTCATACATCAACGCAATAATGCGATTAGCCGTAGTAGTGCGTACACGGTCGCCATTGGTGTTAACCACAGTCACTACTGAGCCATTGTCAGCATCCACTACTTTAATGCGATATTGTTTTTCCGGATTTGTCTTTTTACTGTCGTCAGTACCCCAGAATTTCAGGCTCTCAACAAGACTCTTATCTTCTTTTTTAGCTGCTGCCTCAGGATCTTTTTTATCATCGTCACCCCAGAACTTCAGGCTCTCAACAAGGCCTTTCTTTTTCTTCGGGCTGTCATCAATATCAACATCGGCATAACGCACAAAGAACAGGCCATTGGAACGATCTTTATCTTCAATCACAAAACCGATTCTATCCAGCGCCAGCCCTACGCGGCGCCATGCGCGGTCGAACTGATCATTCAACAGCAGCCTTGCACTGCCATCTGACTCTTTTACCACCTCAGCGCGTTTAATCGTCACAGCTTCAGCCATGATTGTTTTGGATTTCTGCTCTTCAACACCAAGCTTCACCATTAACCGGCGCAGCAGTTCAGCATCCAGCTCGGCCTCAGAAGCATCACCCGGTTTGGTTTTCTGTGACTCAAGCGCATATCCGGTTTCAATAACCCCCAGCTGTGTAACGGAACGATTCTTGCCGTCATCAGGCGCAGTAGAAACCGAACGGTGCGACATGAAAATCTCAGTAGTGCCTGATTCCGTGCCTTTATCCAAGCGTGTGCGGAATTTCTTCCTGTCAGCGAAACCTGATAATTTGTCTAGCCACTTGTCAAATTTATCCAGAGCATTGCCAGACTGGTCCTTTTTAATCGCGTCAGATTCAACCCATTCAGTTTCCATAACGCCAATCTGCGGGTTTTCTACACGCACAGCAAAACCCATATCAATCCAGAAATCACGAATCACCGGCCAGATTTTTTCTGCCGGGGCATTCACCACCAGCCAGCTCTGTCCGCCGGATTTTTCAAGACGAACCCCATCAGGATTCTGAAGCACTTTTTCAACACCAACCTCCTGCCCCTCTTGCGCCTGGGTATAAGAAGAATAACTGGTGCTGCCTGGGATTGAATAAGTATCGCTCGTAGGACTTGTAGTCAGATCAGGAGGGACTTCAAGCGGGCGGGACCGGCCTGCGCCTTTGTAATCTGAAGACGTATCAACAAAGGGGATAGAATCACAAGCTGTCAGATTAGCCAGCATAAATAATGGCAACGCCAGCGAAACTGCTCTGGACTTAACGTTCTTCATATCAATGTTAGCTAACATGATGTTGATTTGTTTCATTCAAACCTCGGTTTAGAACTTTATAGTGCGTTATAGAATTTGTGCATGCTTGGCAGCGCTGTGCAGCACATCATGATATTGGGATGACAAATGCACCATGGGCAAGCGAATGCCGGATTTAATCAACCCCATCTGCTGCAGCACCCATTTCACAGGAATCGGGTTAGCCTCTACGAATAGTTTTTGGTGCAAAGGGAAAAGTTTTGCATTGATTTCACGGGCCTTGCCAACATCACCGGCGGTAGCGGCAACACACATCTCATGCATCAATTTTGGCGCCACATTGGCGGTTACAGAAATAACGCCTTTAGCACCCAGCAGCATCAGCGGCATGGCAGTGGCATCATCTCCGCTGAACACGACAAAATCTTTAGGCGCGCGCAGTATCAAATCTGTGCCGCGCTCAATACCGCCGGTGGCATCTTTAATACCAACGATATTAGGATGTATTGCCAGTCGCAGTGCGGTTTCATTTGTAATGTCGCAGCCAGTGCGGCCAGGAACGTTATAGAGTATCTGTGGAATATCCACGGCATGCGCCACTGCTTTAAAGTGCTGATAAAGCCCTTCTTGTGTTGGCTTGTTGTAATACGGGGCAACTAACAAACAGGCATCAGCACCCAGCTCTTTAGCTTTTTGCGTAAGTATGATTGCTTCTTTAGTTGAGTTCGCACCCGTGCCCGCGATGACTGGCACACGGCCATTTACCTGACTTACGGCAGTTTTGATCAGCAGGCAATGCTCTTCAAAATCCACCGTAGGCGATTCACCGGTAGTACCAACGATAACGATACCATCCGTGCCTTGATCTATATGAAAATCGATCAGCGCATTCAAAGATGGAATATCCAAACGCCCATCTTCAAACATGGGCGTAACAATAGCGACTAAACTGCCTTGAAACATAGCAAACCTAAACAATTCATAATCTTGCATTTTAACTTAAAAGACGGATAAATAAACACACTCTGCGCGTAAACTTGAGAGCATGCGGCGGATACTTGATATATTTACATATATTAATGTTTTCAATGCCCTTTTGTTGACACTGCGGCAATGCAAAAGCGGTATAATTCGCAACCATCCGCGCTATTTTCTGTCAGAACATACGATATGACTATTGATTTGCACCATTACATCATGATTTTGATCGGCACCGTACTTGTAAACAATATCGTGCTGGTGAAAATTCTCGGCTTATGCCCGTTCATGGGAGTTTCTAAAAAACTGGAAGCTTCTATCGGCATGGCAGGCGCCACTGCATTTGTATTAAGCATAGGTTCCATGACAAGCTGGGGCATCAACCATTACCTGCTTGAGCCCAACGGGCTTGAGTACCTGCGCACACTTTCATTCATCGTCATCATTGCAGGCGTAGTGCAATTCACCGAAATGGTGATGGAAAAGAACTTTCCGCCACTGCATCAGGCGCTGGGGATTTTCTTGCCGCTGATTACCACCAACTGCGCAGTATTAGGCATCCCCTTATTAAATGCGCAATCCAGCCACAGCTTTCTGGAATCCCTGCTTTTTGGTATGGGCGGAGCGGTCGGCTTTTCACTGGTGCTCATTTTATTTGCATCCATGCGAGAACGGCTGGAAGCTGCCGATATTCCTGTAGTCTTTAAGGGTTCAGCAATCGCCATGGTCACTGCCTCACTCATGAGTCTAGCATTTATGGGTTTTGCCGGACTTGATAAATATTAGTTTTAAGCACCGACTCCCAGCTATATGTTAACTGCTCTCTATATCATGCTTGGTCTGGCATTGCTGCTAGGCGTTGTACTCGGCATCTCGGCACTATTATTCAAAGTTGAAGGCGACCCGCTGGTAGCGCGCATTGACGCGATTCTGCCACAGACACAGTGCGGCCAATGCGGCTATCCTGGCTGCAAGCCTTATGCAACCGCCATCGCCAATGGCGAAGCCGACATCAACCAGTGCCCTCCTGGCGGCGATGCCGGCGCACGCGCCCTGGCAGAACTCATGGGAGTGGAATACAAACCGCTCAATGCTGAACATGGCGTACCCAAACCAAAATCAGTCGCATTTATTGATGAGAACACGTGCATAGGCTGCACACTGTGCATACAGGCTTGCCCGGTAGATGCGATTCTGGGTGCTGCAAAACACATGCACACCATCATTGCTTCAGAGTGTACCGGCTGCGAACTTTGCCTGGCGCCATGCCCGGTAGATTGCATCACCATGCAGCCTATCGCAGAAACCCCTGACAACTGGAAATGGAAACACCCTGTTATCCCTATCGTGGCCATGCCTGCACATGGGAGCAATGCTTCGTTATGAATTCTATCATTCAATTTGCCACGCAACTGATTCGCGGCCATGCAGCAGCGCCAGCCGCGGCCGATGTACATAAATTCCACGGCGGCGTTCACCCTAACGGCCATAAACTGGCATCTACAGCACAACCAATCGCAAAACTTGCGATTCCAGAAAAGCTTGTTCTGCCGTTACGCCAGCATGTTGGCTATATCCCTAAAATTAAAGTAAGCGTAGGCGAGCATGTGCTTAAAGGGCAGATGCTGGCTGAAGCGGAAGGCACATTATCGGCCGCCATTCACGCGCCGACTTCCGGCACCATCACCGCAATCGGTGAAGAAGTGATTCCGCATCCATCCGGCCTGCCTGATATGTGCATCACACTGACACCTGACGGCAAAGATGCGTGGGCTACATTAACACCTGTAGACTGGCGCAATACCGACAAAAAAGAACTGGTTGCCAGCTTGCGTGCATCAGGCATTGTAGGTTTGGGCGGTGCGACTTTCCCGACCCACATCAAGGTACGCGCCGATGGCAGGTCACAAGTCCACACCTTGGTGATTAACGCAGCAGAATGCGAACCATACATTACCTGCGATGACATGCTGATGCGCGAACGTGCCGATGAAATCGTCAAAGGCATGGAAATCGTAAAATTCCTACTGGGGGCTGAACACTGCATCGTCGGCATTGAAGACAATAAACCGGAAGCTACCGTGAGCATGACCGAGGCCTGTAAGTCATTGGCCAACACATCGGTAAAAGTCGTGCCTACACTTTACCCCAGCGGCGATGCGCGCCGCCTGATCCATCTGGTATTGGGTATAGAGATTCCGCATGACAAGCGCTCGACCGATGTAGGCGTGCAGGTATTCAACGTTGCGACCGTATTGGCGATTTACCGCTACTTCGCGTTCGGTGAGCCGGCAGTTAACCGCATTGTGACCATGACCGGCAGCGTAAACAAGCCGCAGAACTTCGAGGTTCTGTTTGGCACTCCGCTGCAAAACCTGATTGATGCCGCAGGCGGCGCCAAGACAGGCACCACGCATTTCATCATGGGCGGACCTATGATGGGATTTGACCTGCCAACGATTGAAGTGCCGATTACCAAGGCAGCAAACTGCATTATTGCGGCCACGCCAGATTTGTTTGCTGCGCCACCGCCTGCCATGCCATGCATACGCTGCGCCCGCTGTGCAGATGCCTGCCCGGTAAACCTGCAGCCGCAGGAACTTTACTGGTTCTCAAAATCAGATAATTTTGAAAAAGCGCGCGATTACAATCTTTTTGATTGCATCGAGTGCGGCTGCTGCTCGTATGTTTGCCCAAGCGACATTCCGCTGGTGCAATATTACCGTTACGCAAAAAGTGAAATCATCGCTGCAGACAAAGCCCGTGAAGCTGCCGACCTTGCCCGCGAGCGAAATGAATTCAGGCTGGCTCGCATCGAACGTGAAAAACTTGAACGCGCGCAGAAACATGCAGAGCGTGCCGCAGCCGGCAAAGCAGAAAGTGCGAAACCAGAAAACGCCGCGCCAGAACAAACCGCTGCTGAAGCTGCAAAACCGGCAGCCATGCCAGCTGCTGATGATGCAAAAAAAGCCGCCATTGCCGCGGCTGTTGAGCGCGCAAAAGCATTAAAAGCTGCAGCCGCTCAGGCAGGTGATGCCGGCAATCAGCCAAAAGAAACTGTGGCTGAAAGCAAAAAACCAGCAGATAAAAAACCAGTAGATGACGAGCAGGCTAAAAAAGACAAGCAGGCGTTGATTGCAGCTGCAATTGAGCGTGCCAAGGCTCAGAAACTTGCCGCAGCCCAGGCGGGCACAACCCCGAAAAATGTTGATAACGTCAGCCCGGCGGTACAGGCTGAAATCAGCGAGATAGAAGCTATCCGCGAGAAAGCGAAGCAAACAGCAGATACAAAAGACGCCGACTAGAATAATTGTCGACTAGAATAATTCTAGAATAATAAAAGTACAGCAGCAAAACTTGTTACCAGGATAAAAATTGAACCGTTCACCTTACATCACAGACGCCCCTACCGTAAGCGTCATCATGCTCAAAGTATTGCTGGCGCTGGTGCCCGGCATTTTTGCTTACACATGGATCTATGGCGGCGGCATTCTGGTCACCATATTAATCGCCACCATCACAGCGCTGGCCTCAGAAGCTGCGCTGCTTAAAATCCGCCAGCGCCCGATTCGTCCGTACCTGTCAGATTTAAGCGCTGTAGTCACGGCCTGGCTGCTGGCACTGGCATTGCCGCCTTTGGCACCCTGGTGGCTGGTGGTGGTAGGTACGTTCTTTGCGATTGTGATTGCAAAACAGCTCTATGGCGGCCTTGGCTACAACCCGTTCAACCCGGCGATGGTGGGCTATGCGGTACTGCTCATTTCATTCCCCATCATCATGACCAAATGGCCTGCGCCTTTGATTCTGGCACAGACCAAACTGGGATTCATGGAGCAGCTGCAATTCATATTCGGCCACACGCTGCCGGGCGGAGTGAAGATGGATGCCGTCACATCGGCAACACCGCTGGATTACCTGAAGACACAGCTCATGCTGAAACATGAAGTTTCAAGCATCACCGAGGCGCCTATTTTCGGGGCATTTGGCGCAAAAGGCGGTGAGTTTGTCACCACGGCATACCTGCTCGGTGGCCTGTACCTGCTTCAGCAGCGCATCATCAGCTGGCACTTGCCTACCGCATTCTTGGGCACACTGGCTGCGATGTCACTGGTTTTTTATACCGTGAACCCCGCGCACTTCGCTAACCCGCTATTCCATTTGATGAGCGGCGCCTCAATGCTGTGCGCATTCTTCATCATTACCGACCCCATCAGCGGGCCGACTACGCCGCGCGGAAAATTATATTTTGCAGCCGGCGTTGCCGTGCTTACCTATCTTATCCGCGTATATGGCGGTTACCCGGATGGTGTGGCGTTTGCCGTGCTACTGATGAATATGTGTGTGCCGCTGATTGATGCACATACCCAACCACGTGTTTTTGGCCATACAAAGAACTAAGTTACTTATGTCAGATACTGTTATCAAACACACCTCTGTCACCGCTATTACCATGGTGGCGTTTGCCCTGATAGGTACAGCATTGCTTGCTTACGTGTTCAATATCACGCGTGAGCCGATTGAAAAAAGCGAGGCGGAAGCCCGTATGGCTTTATTCAGGCAGATTTTGCCGGATGAGCAGTATTACGTGCAGCCTAAAGACAAGGACGATGAGCTCCACGCAGATGATGACAGTAGCCTCTTGAAAAATGTGGTTGAAATTGCACCCAATGACTTATTGGGCAACAAGCTCCCCAGCAAAGCCTATGTAGCAAAGCAAGACCACAAACTGGCAGCGGTCATACTGGAAGCGATTGCACATGACGGTTACAGCGGTGACATCAAGCTGCTGATTGCAATCCGCGCAGATGGCACTGTCAGCGGCGTTCGCGTGCTGACGCATAAAGAGACCCCGGGTCTGGGCGATTACATCGACATCGCGCATGGCAACTGGATAAAACTATTCGATCATGAATCTGTCGAAAATACACCAACCGAGCAATGGAAAGTGAAAAAAGACGGTGGCAAGTTCGATTACATGGTGGGCGCAACGATTACCCCGCGTGCTGTGGTGAAAGCTGTACTGAAATCATTGCAGTTTTTTGAACAGAACCGGCATATGCTGGAGGAAGCTTCAAACCATAAGCCAGAATCAGCGCACGAATCAGAACACCAATCCGGACAAAAGGATTAATCATGAGCAATAACTACAAAGAAATCGCCGTTAACGCGCTATGGAAACAAAACCCGGGCGTTGTGCAGCTGCTGGGCCTATGCCCGACACTGGCGGTTACAACTACCGCTGTCAACGGCATGAGCTTGGGCATTGCCACTGCGGTGGTGATGGCAGCATCGAACGGTGCCGTCTCCCCTGTGCGCAAGCTTGTGCCTAGCGAGATTCGCGTTCCGGTATTCATTCTGGTGATTGCAGCGCTGGTCAGCATCATCGACATGTCCATTAACGCGTTTGCACAGCCCCTGCATAAAGTACTGGGCATTTTCATTCCACTGATTGTAGTGAACTGCATTGTGCTGGCACGTGTTGAGTCTTTTGCGGCCAAGAATACCTTTGTGCCGTCAGTGCTTGATGGCTTCATGATGGGTCTGGGTGGCACCATGGTGCTGGGCTTATTAGGCGGCATTCGCGAGATTTTCGGCAAAGGCACATTATTCTCAGGCCTGGACCTGGTATTCGGGCCTGGTGCCAAACAGTTTGTACTGACGGTGGTGCCTGACTATCATGGCTTTTTGCTGGCAGTATTGCCGCCTGGCGCATTTCTGGGCCTGGGCGCACTGGTTGCATTGCGCAATTGGGCAGAGGTGAGGAAAACAGCAAAAACAGACACTGACCAAAGCAGCCTGAAACCCGCTTTAAATCATTAAACTGTTAGTCATTCATGAATGCCCAGCAACGCCTTGAGATATTCAGACGCTTAAGCGTTGCCATTCCCAACCCGACTACTGAACTCAAGCACAACAGCACATTCGAACTGCTGATTGCGGTGATTCTATCGGCACAGTCCACTGACAAAGGCGTAAACCTTGCCACAGACAGACTGTTTGCGGTTGCCAATACACCGGAACAGATTCTGGCCCTGGGCTTGCATGGCCTGGAGGACTACATCAGAACCATAGGCCTCTACCATTCAAAAGCCAAAAATGTACTGGCCACATGCCAGCAGCTCATCACCCTGCACCAATCCCAGGTACCGGATACCCGTGCCGCCCTGGAAGCGTTGCCCGGCGTTGGCCGCAAAACAGCCAATGTCATATTAAATACAGCCTTCGGGCAACCTACAATCGCGGTTGATACGCACTTATTCAGGCTGGGCAATCGCATCAAGCTAGCCCCCGGCAAAACAGTGCTGGATGTAGAGAAAAAATACTTGAAGACGATTCCCGCAAAATACATGAAAGATGCGCATCACCTGCTGATTCTGCATGGCCGCTATACCTGCACGGCGCGCAAGCCAAAATGCGCGCAATGCTGCATAGAAGACCTATGTGAATACCAGGCAAAAGAATTCAATTAAGCCATCAATATATTCAAGCCAGAGACACATGAAAGTTGCAACCAGCATCGTAATCGGAAACAAGCCCGCAGCTGAACTGGCAAGCGAAGCTGTTGCCAGCGCCATGCGCCGGGCAGATTTAAGCGTTGCCAGCAGTGTGCTTTTGTTGCTTACATCTGAATTCGCCAGCAACCCGCAGGCTGCAATCAAAGCCGCGGCAAAAGCAGCAAACTGCACCCAGGTCATGGGTTGCTCTGCCACCGGAATTTTCACTGAAGATGATTGGGTGCTTGATGCGCCGGCTGCCGCTGCCATGGTCTTTGGCGATGGCATAGCGCTCAAGCTGGCGAACAATAATACTGACAACCAGCCATTGCTCACATTAAGCGCGCCCAATGCCATCAACAGCAGCTGGCTTAATGACGGCATCAAACGCTATGGCGGCGTCTCCGGCGATGTCATTGGCCAGGGGCCGTTTTCAGTCTGGCAGAACGCAAAAGGCGATGTGGCTGGATATACCGAAGCTTACTTTTCCGGCGTTAAGCTTGCCACCAAAGTCTCACACGGCCTACAGATTTTAACCATACCGCAGCAGATCGAAAGAACTGAAAACTTTGATCTGATACAGCTTGGCGAACTGGCGCCACTGAACTCATTACAGAAAGCATGGCAAGCACACAGCAAAAGCAACACGCCACTGCCGCTGCACCTGCTGCTGGCAACCTATGCCGACAGTGCTGATGCGATTATGCAGGGGGCATATGACCAGACCACCATTATCTGCTGCGATGAAGATAACGGCAGCATCACCCTGGCACAGCCCCTTAAAACAGGCCAATACTTAAGCTGGGCCTTGCGCGATACCAACGTGGCAGAGGCAGACTTCACTTTAACGACCGAGAAACTAGCCCGCGAGCTAGGCAGCAGGCCGGACTTTGCACTGCTGTTTTCCTGCCTGGGCCGCGGACCCTACTTCTACGAAGGCATTGACCGCGATTTGAATGTGCTGACAGAATCCTTCCCACAGATGCCGGTACTCGGTTTCTACGGCAATGGCGAGATCGCACATATCAATGGCAGTAATCAGCTGCTGCCATACTCGGCCGTACTTTCCCTTTTTTCAGCAGTTTAACCAAGACACCCAACCACCATGAGCTTATACAACCCAACCAGAGACCAGGCACGCCAGTTCTTATTTGATGCCTGGGCCAAATTCAGGCAGAACGCTGCTCTTACCGACCTGGAAAAGATAGCGGTCGAGGTCATGCAGATGCATCCTGAATACCACGCTATTCTGGAGGCGCCGGAACGTTACATGAGCCAGCAGTATTTTCCCGAGATGGGAGAGACAAATCCATTTCTGCATTTGAGCCTGCACCTATCCGTCATCGAGCAGGTCAGCATCAATCAACCCATCGGCATCAGCCAGGTTTATGCTACATTATGCGAAAAGCACGCTGACAAACATGCAGCCCAGCATGACTTGCTGGAATGCCTTGCTGAAACAATCTGGCATTCCCAACGCAATAACGTACCGCTTGATTCAGCGCATTACCTTAACTTACTGAACCAGAGAATCGGAAAAGCATAGTGGCAGACAATATCAATGACTGGCTTAACGAGCACGGCGACTACCTCTACCGCTTTGCACTTGCCAGACTGAGAGACCCGCATCAGGCAGAGGATGCGGTTCAGGAAACCATGCTGGCCGCAATCAAAGGCAACAGTTTTGAAGGCTGCTCATCGGCCAGAACCTGGCTCACAGGCATACTGAAACACAAGATCATTGACCTGCAGCGCAAGCAGATACGCGAGCAGCCAGTATCTGACCTGGTCGACCTCGATAACTCCAACACCAGCATGGATGACTTCTTTGACAGCACCGGCCACTGGCTTGATAAACCGCAGGCACTCGAGATGCCCGACAATGCGCTGGAACAGAAACAGTTTCTGGCAGTGCTGGATGAGTGCTTGGGCAGATTGCCGCAAAAACTGAAAGCCATTTTCATGCTGCGCGATGTACAGGAACTGGATAACGAAAATATCTGTAAGGAACTTGAAATCACCGCGACCAATGCTTGGGTAATGTTGTATAGGGCCCGGATGGGATTAAGAAAATGTCTGGAACTGAACTGGATTTAAGGTAGAAATTACATGCTTACTTGTAAACAGGCCAGCCAGCTCATTTCACAATCTTTAGACCATCCGCTGTCATGGGTTCAGCGGTTGCAGTTAAGGCTGCACCTTTTGATTTGCACACCGTGTACCAGGTTCAGGCAACAGCTGAAACTATTGCGCCGTGCATTGCAAAACATCAGAAGCAATATAGAAAATGATGATGCTATACAGCTCCCGTTAGATGCAAAAGACAGAATTCTGCATAATGTTGAACTCAAGCAATGATTGCAGCATCTGTTTAATTTAAACCAGTATTTTCCATATGATTAACTTTAAGGAATTTAAAATGAACAAGACTCAAAAAACAATCTCCCTGGCTATCGGCGGCGCATTTGCACTTTCCATCGCGGCAACTACAGTGAATGCGGCTGAAAACCCATTCGCGATAAAATCACTCTCAAACGGCTACCAGGTAGCTGAGCAAGACGCCAAAGGCCATGATGGCAAATGTGCTACCGGCAAATGCGGTGCTAACAAGAAAAAAGCAGAAAAAGCCAAAGAAGGCGCATGCTCGGCAGAAAAAACCAAAGAAGGCGCATGCTCTGCTGACAAGATGAAAGAGGGTTCATGCTCAGCCGAGAAAGCAAAAGAAGGCTCATGCTCTGCGGATAAAAAATAAGTAAATTCCACCAAGAATTTTACTTAGATTCCAATAGTCAATCATGGCAGTTATCAGCCAGATACAAGGTGTGGGTCTGGGGCTAAAGCGTGAGCTGATTCCCCAGATTCAAGCCAGCTATGGGCAAAAGGAATTAGCCAATATTAACTTTTTAGAAATAGCGCCGGAAAACTGGATCAATGTCGGCGGCAAATCCGCCAGGCAGCTTGAGTGGATTGCAGAGCGCTACCCTATTGTCTGCCATGGCCTGTGCCTGTCACTGGGCGGGCTCAGCCCGCTCAATGTGGGCTTTTTACAGCAGGTTAAAACTTTCCTGCACCAATACCAGATACCGGTTTATACCGAGCATTTAAGCTACTCTACCGATGGTTTTAAAGGTGAGCAAGGCTATTTGTACGACTTGCTGCCAATACCCTTTACTGAAGAAGCAGTGCATTATGTAGCCAAACGTATACGGCAGACCCAGGATATTCTGGGGCAGCGCATAGGCGTAGAGAATGCCTCATCTTATGTAGCATCGCCGGTATCCGATATGAAAGAACTGGATTTCATCAATGCCGTGCTGGAAGAAGCCGACTGCCTGCTGCACCTCGACATTAATAACATTTATGTAAACAGCGTCAATTTCGGCTTTGACCCGCATGCGTTCCTGAGCGGCATTCCCGGTGAGCGCATTATCTATAGCCATATGGCCGGGCATTACCAGCAGGCACCTGACTTGCTGGTAGATACGCATGGTGAAAATGTTATTGACCCGGTATGGGCGCTGCTGGAAGATGCCTACCAACGCTTTGGCACGTTTCCAACCTTGCTGGAGCGTGACAACAACATACCGCCGCTCAACGTATTAGTACATGAGCTCAACAAGATTGCTGACTATCAGCACAAAGCGCGGCACAGCTCTGCTGCTTATCAACCTACAGCCCATGTAACAGCAGCGGCGATGGCAACAGAACTATGAGTGCAGACTTACCAAGCTTTCAGCGTTACCAGCTGGCGTTTACAGCACGCCTGCGCGACCCGCATCACCAGCCGCCAATAGCCGGCGTGCCCCGTGAACGCATGGCGGTGTATGAAGAGATTGTATTTAACAATTTATTTGAGTCGGTGTCGGCTTGTTTTCCTGTTGCGCAGAAAGTGCTCGGCAAGCGTAAATGGCTAAAACTGACACAGGCTTTTCTGCGTGAGTACTCAGCAAGCACGCCTTTGTTCCGCAAGATACCGGAACAGTTTCTGCACTACTTGGAAACCAATCAGCAGGAACAAGCCCTGCCACCCTATCTGTACAGCCTGTGCCACTATGAGTGGGTGGAGCTGTTTGCAGCCTCCGTACCGGAGGATATACATCATGGCAACGCAGATGCATCCGGCGACCTGGCAAAACAGCAGCCTGTATTCACGGCGTCTATGCAATTGCTTGATTATGAATACCCCGTACACAAGATATCGCAGCGCCATAAACCGCAACAAAAAGAAAGCACGCAGCTGCTGGTTTATCGCAACGCAGATGACCAGGTTAAATTTATAGAGTTGAATGCTGTGACACACAGCCTGCTCACACTGCTGCTGGAACAGGCCATTACAGGTGAGCAAGCACTCACTTTAATCGCCAAGGAGTTACAACATCCGCAACCTGAGAGTATCATTCAGTTTGGCTTAGGGATACTGGAAGACCTGAGACAGCAAGGCGTGATTATCGGCACGCGTTAACAACGAATACTATGAGGTGTTGCTGTGAGTTTTATTCAGGCTTTATTAAACCCCGCAGCTTACCCGCACCCTGTCGATAAAATCGAGCTCATTGAAACACATATTTCCTGGGTGCTGCTCACAGGGCAGTTTGCCTACAAAATCAAAAAGAATATCCAGTTCGATTTCCTGGATTTTTCCACACTGGAAAAAAGGCAGTTTTATTGCGAGGAAGAGCTACGCCTTAACCGTCGCCTTGCCCCCGACCTCTATCTGCAGGTGGTGCCGATTACCGGTACAGAAATCAACCCAAAGATTGGCGGCACGGGCACGGCCTTTGAATATGCTGTAAAAATGCAGCAGTTTGCAACTGACCAGCTGTTAAGCAATGTTGCCGATAACGGGCTGCTTGATGACGGCATCATAGACCAGCTGGCTGACCTGACCGCAGGCTTCCATCGTCATGCAGCTGCTGACACCTCAGAAAGCAGATTCGGCACCCCTGAAGAGACCCATCACTGGTTTGCAGGCAACTTTGCCCATATCAGGCCATTGATACATGACAAAGGCTTTCTGTCAAAACTGGATAAGCTTGAGCAGTGGGGCGAGCTGACGCTGCAAAACAACACGCCGTTAATGCTGCAGCGCAAACAGCAGGGCTTCATCCGCGAATGCCACGGTGACCTGCATCTGGGGAATATCGCCCTGATTGATGGCAC
>Ga0208392_1000084_pt1 | contig 21975 bp, 16 predicted proteins | sample LakWasMeta3_LOW4_2_FD_183855 | JGI IMG/M metagenome (GOLD analysis project Ga0208392, IMG submission 183855) | Freshwater sediment methanotrophic microbial communities from Lake Washington under simulated oxygen tension - Sediment Metagenome... | ecosystem: Environmental > Aquatic > Freshwater >... | reverse complement strand
TGGTCGGTTCTGTGCTCATGCAGCGTATGCTGGAAGAGAATGATTTTGCGCACATAGAACCGCAGTTCTTTACTACATCGCAAGTAGGTGGCAGCGGTCCTAATGTTGGCAAAGAAACACCGGCACTGCTTGATGCAAAAGACATTAATGCGCTAAAGGCGATGGATGCGATTGTGTCTTGCCAGGGCGGCGATTACACCACGGAGATATTCCCAAAATTAAGAAATGCCGGCTGGAATGGTCACTGGATTGACGCAGCATCCACATTGCGTATGGAAAAAGAAGCGGTAATCATCCTAGACCCGGTAAACATGCACGTGATTAAAGATGCGATGCAGCAGGGCGGCAAGAATTGGGTTGGCGGTAACTGTACGGTTTCACTGATGTTGATGGCGTTGAACGGCTTATTCAAAGCTGACTTGGTTGAATGGGCGACTTCAATGACTTATCAAGCAGCATCCGGTGCGGGTGCCCAGAATATGCGTGAACTGCTGAAACAGATGGGTGAGGCGCATCGTGTAGCGAGTGATTTCCTGAAAAATCCAGCGTCAGCAATTCTCGATATTGACCGTGAAGTAGCGGGTACGCTTCGTGATAAAGAGTTTCCGACAGCTCATTTCGGTGTGCCGTTAGCTGGTAGCCTGATTCCTTGGATTGATAAGGATCTTGGCAACGGCCAGAGTAAAGAAGAATGGAAGGGCGGCGTTGAAACCAACAAAATTCTGGGACGCGAAGATAATCCTATCCTGATCGATGGTTTGTGTGTGCGTATCGGCGCTATGCGCTGCCATAGCCAGGCGCTGACAATCAAGTTGAAAAAAGATGTGCCAATGGATGAAATCAATCAGATGCTGGCTGAGGCCAATCAATGGGCGAAAGTGGTGCCGAATGAGCGCGAGGTGAGTATGCGTGAACTGACGCCAGCAGCGGTAACAGGTACGCTGACTACGCCTGTGGGCCGTCTACGTAAACTCAATATGGGTAATGACTATTTATCCGCCTTTACAGTGGGTGACCAGCTGCTTTGGGGTGCTGCAGAACCCTTACGTCGTATGTTGCGGATTTTAATAGAGAAATAATAAGGCCCGAACCTTCATTTGTTGTAAAGGGCACAACAGTGAAGGTCTACAGTTACATAGCACGCTAACATAATGTGCGGTATGAGCTTGCATACCTAACTATTTGATGTTATTTTCATATTGCAAATTTTAGTTTGATTAAAGGTCGCAATGTGCATAAGTCAAAAATAAAGCAAATTTCATTAGCGGTCTGTTTAGCATTTATGCCACTTAGTGGTTTTGCTGCGGGCTTGGGGAAGCTAAATGTCAATTCAGGTTTGGGAGAGCCGCTTAAAGCCGAGATTGAATTAATATCAGTAAGCCCGGAAGAGCTTGCGACATTGTCAGCCACTATTGCTTCAGAAGAAGCTTATGCAGTTCAAGGCATTTCTCGCCTTGGCATTCATAGCAATATCAAAGTAGAGTTAGCAAAGAATTTAGATGGTTCGCCAGTACTGAAATTGCAATCATTCCAACCTGTCAATGATCCATATCTGGATATGCTTATTCAGGTAGATTGGGCTTCTGGCCGTTTGTTGCGGGAATATACAATTCTGCTTGATCCTCCCGAGTACAAGCAGATGGTTAATGAGTCACTTGCAAAATCTACGGTCATCAATAAACCGACGGCAGTCGGAACAAGCCGTCCGGCGGCTTCATCATCAAGCATAAACACTGATACATATGCGGAGACTCCGCAGGCAGCAGTGAAAACTAAAAAATCAAAGAAATCTGGTTCTAAATCAGCTGGACACAATGAGGTTGCAGCGTCAGCACAAGAGCCGTCTGCCAACACAGCTGAAGGTGCTGAACTCACAACCCAACGTGGCGACACATTGAACTCCATTGCTAAGGAAATGCAGGTTGAAGGCATCAGCCTTGACCAGATGCTGGTTGGCCTGTTCGAGGCGAATAAAAAAGCTTTTGTAGATGGCAATATGAACCGCTTGAAAGTTGGTCAGATTATTAAAGTGCCATCGAAAGATGATCTGGCACAAGTCAGCGCCAAACAAGCAGCCCAGGCTATTAAAGTGCATTCAGCCAATTGGAGTGCTTACCGTAACAGCCTGGCTGGCAACGTCATGTCAGCACCTGTTGCTGAAGAATCGGACCAGAAACAATCTGCTTCAGGCAAGATAACTTCGGCAGAAGATAAAGCCGCAGTCACCAAGTCAGGCGCACAGGATGTGGTGAAGCTTTCAGCCGGGAACAAGCTCGCAGCCAAAGATGGTAAAGCGGGTGCTGATTACGATGCCAAGGTCTTGGCTTTGCAGGAAGAGGCTACCTCGCGTGAAAAGGCATTGAAGGAATCCAAGGAGCGAACAGCAGCACTGGAGGCGCAACTTGCGGATATGCAGAAGCTTTTGGCGTTAAAGAGTCAGGCGATGGCTGGATTGCAGAAAAATGCAGAGGCGGCAGCTAAGCCAGTTCAGGCTAAAGCAGCAGAGGCGATACCTGCTAAAGCTCCGGAGCCAGCGGCAGTTGCAGAACAGCCAAAAGCCACAGAAACAGCACCGCAAGCAGCTGCAAAACCAGCTGAGCAAAAAACCGCTGAAGTTTCAGCTGAACAAAAACCTGCAGTAAAAGAAGCTAAAAAAGCGCCCAAGGCCGCAAAAAACCCGGCTCCCGTGGCCCCTGAAGCTGAGCCTACATTTATCGAAAGCTTGCTTGAAAGCCTGAACCTTGCAGTGTTAGGTGGCGCAGCTGGCGTGACGCTACTGGGTGCCGGCTGGATGTTCTTGCGTAATAAACGCAGAAAAGATTTGGATAGTTTCGAGCGCGGTATTTTGACTTCTGGCGGTTTGCGCGCTAACACGGTCTTTGGCAATACTACAGGCAGCGCAAGTACTTCGGATACTTCGTTTCTGACTGATTTTGCACAGAGCGCCGATGGCACCATGATTGACACCAATGATGTTGACCCGATTGCCGAAGCTGAAGTGTATATGGCTTATGGGCGTGATGCTCAAGCTGAAGAGATATTGAAAGATGCAATTTCAAAAGAGCCTAAGCGTTATGAGTTGCATTTGAAGCTGCTGGAAATGTATGCGGCCCGTAAAGATATTTCTGCATTTGAGGCAATTGCAGGTGAGTTGTACACTACCTTGGGTGCGGATGATCCGATTTGGGCAAGAGTGGCGGAGTTGGGGGCTACTGTAGAACCTGATAATCCGCTGTATGACTTAAGTCAGCTTGGTGCTTCCGTGCATGCGGTTGCTGTTGGTGATGATAGTTCTGGTTCAAAAGATGCTGACTTGATGGCAGATGAAGGTCTCGATTTCTCATTCGATGATGAACTTGTTGGCAAAACAAAAGCTACATTAGCTGAGGCGGAGGTGCAGAATCCTGTGTCTGCCGATCCTGGGCAAGATCAGTCGTTAGGGCTTCCCAGCCTGGATGGCGAAGCGGCAGCCGTTGTTGCGAATGAAGCTAACGATTTAAGTTCTGCGCCGACTGATGATAATGCGTTAAGTTTTAATATGCCTGACCTGGGTTCACTTGATTTTGAAACCGAGGCGCCTAAACTTTCTGATGCTGGCGCTGCCGAGCAGCAGGATAGCGCGCAAGAGCTGATATTTGATAGTAAGCCAGTTGAAGCGCCTGCTGCTGTAAGTGCAGAAGATAAACCGGACAGTAATGAATTTGGTTTGGATTTTAATTTTCCTGAAGCTGGTGTGGCTGAAGCTAATGTGGCTGAAGAAGCGCCTGCATCTAAGACGTTAGAGATTAGCCCGGAGTTCGCCGATATTAATTTGAATGCTGCGGCCGAGCCTTTTGCAGAGAAGCCTGCCGAAGAAACCGCATTCAATGTGGCTGATTTCAATTTTGATGGTCTTGATAGCCCTGCAGCAGAAGCTGGCGAAAGCAAGCCGGAACAAATTGCTGTGAGTGAAGAAACAGGATTGGATGCATCTGATTTTAATTTTGATGAGTTCAATGCTGCGGTATCTGAGCAGCCAGTACAAAAGCTGGAAGGGATTTCACTTGATTTGCCCGCGGAAGAAGAAGTTGAGCCAGTGCATGCTGCTGAAGAATCAATAGCAAGCGCTAAAGAAGATGCCGCTAAATTTGATTTTTCTTCAATCAGCCTGGATTTGAGTGATGAGGGTGCAAAAGCTGCCGAAGCCGAAGCTACAGCTGTAGTCGCTGATACGCCAACTCAGGTTGAAAATGAAAATCCGGATGTGGATATTAAACTTGATTTGGTGAAAGTTTATATCGATATGGATGATAAAGAAGGCGCACGTGAGTTGCTGGATGAAGTGTTGAAAGAGGGCGGCCCGCAGCAGAAAATACGTGCTGAGGAGTTTTTGGCAAAACTGGCATAATAGCGCCAGCATTCAATAAGGCCGAGCTTACTGCTCGGCTTTTTTATTCAGATGACAGCCGGTGATTTTTCGTGCACAGTTGCGAACTTCGGTTTTAACTTTGGTCTCTAGGTGATGTCTGGTTGTTTATGCATCCATTTATAAAGATTCTGTACTTTATTTTAATATTGCTGCTGGTCAGCATGGCGAGTAGCCAAATGCTGGCATTGCTTTTGGTTGCGCTGGTTTTATGTACGCTCTGGTTCAAGACTAGTAGTTTTTTGCATACCGTCAGGCGCATGCGCTGGCTGTTTTTATCAATATTGATTATCTATACATTCGGTACTCCCGGTGAATTGGTTCCGCATTTTCCGGTAAATATTGCGCCGACATTTGAAGGTATTCAGCTTGGCTTGCAGCAGATTGAAAAACTCATGATCGCGTTGGCTGCATTGAGTTTATTGTTGACCAGGAGTTCCAAGGAACACATGATGCTCGGCCTTTATATGTTGTTATTGCCTTTCAAGTTTATTGGACTTAATGTTGAGAGGTTTGCAGCCAGGTTGCTGCTGACATTGAACTATGTAGAAGAACTGGCAGCAGAAGACAAGAACAAATTCAGCTTTGCCCAGCTTGATGCGATACATGCAGAGGATTCATCTTTACCCTATGTGCATTCCCGTCCGGATGATGTGGTAAGTTTTCAGCAGCTGCCATTTAATTCAATTGATAAAATAATGATGGTTTTATTGGCGGCATTGTCAGGCATGATGATTTACTGGAGTTTTTTATGAGGATTGCTCTGGGCGTGTCTTATGACGGCTCTCCTTTTTGTGGCTGGCAAAGTCAGCCAAACGCATGTGGTGTACAGAATGCCCTTGAGTTGGCTATCTCCAGTGTCGCGCAGCATGCCATCAGGGTGCATGCCGCGGGCCGAACAGATACTGGCGTACATGCGCTAGGACAGGTTGTGCATTTTGAAACTGAAGCCGAACGCCCGGTTTCTGCATGGGTGCGCGGTGTGAATGCCCATCTCCCGCAAACAGTGAGGGTTGAGTGGGCGCATCAGGTGGATGATGATTTTCATGCACGCTTTTCAGCATTCAGCCGCAGTTACCAATACCTGCTCTACAATGCGCCCGTTGCATCAGCGCTTATGGCAAGCAAAGCGGGCTGGTTTCATTTACCGCTGGATTTTGCTGCAATGAATGAAGCAGCGGGTTATCTTCTTGGAGAGCATGATTTTAGTGCATTCCGCGCATCGGAATGCCAGGCCAAGACTCCTGTAAGAACTTTAACCAATGCTGAGGTGTCTGTTACAGGACGTTATTTTGTATTTTCATTTTCTGCTAACGCCTTTTTGCAGCACCAGGTGCGTAACATGATAGGGGCCTTGATTTATGTAGGCAAGGGCGCTCATCCACCTAGTTACATTAAAGAGTTACTGCTGAAAAAGGACCGCACAATATCGCCGCCTACGTTCTCACCTGCCGGGCTTTATCTGACAGGAGTCGGCTATGACGCTAAATGGGGGCTGCCGATATCCGCACAGCAAGGCCTGCATGTGCTTATTTAGCGTTACAATACAGACCTATTTTTAGCAGGTTTTGCGATTATTAAGTTCACGCGATAAGGATAAAGACTTGAGAGTCAGGGTTAAAATTTGTGGTATCACAAGCGTTGACGATGCATTAACTGCGGTTTCTAACGGCGCCGATGCAATCGGGCTGGTTTTTTATGCGCCGAGTCCGCGCAATGTCGATGTCAAGAAGGCCGCTGAAATTGCCAATGCGATTCCGGCATTTGTCAGTGTGGTAGGTTTGTTTGTGAATGCAAAGCCTGATTTTGTACGAGGCATTGTTTCACATGTGAAGCTGGACTTGCTCCAGTTTCACGGTGATGAAAGTCCTGAATACTGTGCTAGTTACGGTTTGCCTTTTATCAAGGCGATTCGCGTCAAGCCCGACACAAATTTGGTACAATGTGCAAAAGATTTTTCTGCATCGAAAGCATTGCTGCTCGATACATATACCGAAGGTGTAGCTGGCGGTACCGGTCATACGTTTGACTGGGGTTTGATACCTGCCCAGCTGGCAAAGCCGGTTATACTGGCCGGAGGGCTGAATGCGGATAACGTTGCACAGGCTATTGCCAGCGTTCATCCTTATGCGGTGGATGTGAGCGGCGGTGTGGAAATTTCAAAAGGAATCAAAGATGCAGCGAAAATTGCTGCATTCATGCAGCAGGTCAGTGCGTAACATGCTGGTACTAATAAATCTGAACGCAATATGTTTTTTGGAGATTAAATAATGCAGTTATATGACATGCCGGATGCACGTGGGCATTTTGGTCAGTTTGGTGGTACCTTTGTAGCAGAAACATTGGTTGAGGCGCTGGAAGAGTTGCGCGTCATGTACGAAAAATACCGTCATGACCCTGAGTTTTTAGCTGAATATCATTACGACTTAAAGCATTTCGTTGGCCGCCCAAGCCCGATCTATCATGCCAAGCGCTTGTCTGACAAAGTCGGCGGCGCGCAAATTTACCTTAAGCGTGAAGATTTAAACCATACCGGTGCGCATAAGATTAACAATACAATCGGCCAGGCTTTACTGGCTAAGCGCATGGGCAAACCGCGCGTGATTGCTGAAACCGGTGCTGGCCAGCATGGCGTGGCAACTGCAACAATTGCAGCTCGTCTCGGCCTTGAGTGCGTAGTTTATATGGGCAGTGAAGACGTGAAACGCCAAGCGCCTAATGTGTTCCGCATGAAATTGCTTGGTGCAACTGTGGTGCCGGTTGAAAGTGGCTCTAAAACGCTTAAAGATGCTTTGAATGAAGCGATGCGTGACTGGGTAACCAATGTGCATAATACGTTCTACATCATTGGCACCGTAGCGGGACCTCACCCATACCCAATGATGGTGCGCGATTTTCAGGCTGTTATCGGTGTTGAAGCCAAGCAGCAGATGATAGAAATGACTGGTCGCCAGCCTGATGCCGTGGTTGCCTGTGTTGGTGGCGGTTCAAATGCTATGGGTATTTTCTATCCTTACATCGACCTGCCAAAAGTACGCTTGATTGGCGTTGAAGCAGCAGGCCATGGTATTGAAACCGGCATGCATGCGGCACCGTTAACGGCTAATAGTCCGGTAGGCGTATTGCACGGCAATCGTACTTACCTGATGCAGGATGCCGATGGCCAGATTATTGAAACACATTCTGTTTCTGCCGGCCTGGATTACCCTGGCGTTGGCCCAGAGCACGCATGGCTGAAAGACATCAAGCGTGCTGAATATGTAGCGATTACCGATGATGAAGCGATGGCAGCTTTTCATAATTTATGCCGTACTGAAGGTATCATTCCTGCGCTTGAATCTAGCCATGCATTAGCGTATGCAGAGAAAATGGCTAAAACCATGGATAAAGATCAGATTATTCTGGTTAACCTGTCTGGTCGCGGCGATAAAGATATCAATACAGTAGCCAAGCTCGCTAACATTACCTTATAAATATCAGCAAATAAAAATCAACTATGTCACGTATTCAATCAACTTTCGCAACTCTGAAACAGCAAGGCAAAACCGCCTTGATCCCTTACATCACAGCTGGTGACCCGCATCCAAAACATACCGTAAATTTAATGCATACACTGGTTAAGAACGGTGCAGACATGATTGAGTTAGGGATTCCGTTCTCTGACCCCATGGCTGATGGCCCGGTGATTCAGCGTGCAAGCGAACGCGCTTTGGTGCATAAGGTAGGTTTGAGCGCCGTGCTGGCAATGGTCAATGAGTTTCGTCAAACCGACCAGAAAACGCCGATTATCCTGATGGGGTATGCAAACCCGATTGAAGCCATCGGCGCAACGGTATTTGCAGACCGCGCTAAAGCGGCAGATGTTGATGGCGTAATTACTGTAGATTACCCGCCTGAAGAATGCGGCGAGTTTGTACAACAGCTGCGCGCACGTGATATTGACCCGGTATTTTTGCTGTCGCCAACTACTGATGCCAAACGCGTTGATCTGATTGTGAACCAGGCGAGCGGATTTGTGTATTATGTATCGCTGAAAGGCGTTACTGGCGCTGCAAATCTCGATATTGCCGAGGTTTCACAGCGTGTTGCTTCAATCCGCAAACAAACTAATTTGCCTGTGGGCGTGGGCTTTGGTATCCGTGATGCAGCCACTGCAAAAGCGACTGCTGCGATTGCCGATGCCGTAGTGGTGGGCAGCCGTATGGTGCAGGCGATTGAGGCCTCAAATGACGACAACTTGCTGAGCAATGTGGCAGCACTCATGACAGAATTAAAAACAGCAGTCGATTCTGCTAAATAGTTAATAAAAGGATACACCATGGGCTGGTTAAATAAATTACCGCAAAAAATCAAACGCGTTGTAGGTGCAGATAAAAAAACAGTGCCTGAAGGGCTATGGATCAAGTGTCCGGCATGTCAGTCAGTGCTATATCGCAAAGATTTGGAAGATAATTCAGAGGTATGTCCTAAATGCAGTTATCACAACCGTATCGGTGCACGTGCACGCTTGGCCCAGCTGCTGGATGCTGAAGGCCAGTTTGAAATTGGTGCGAATGTGCAGCCCATAGACCCGTTGAAATTCAAAGATAGCAAAAGCTATGCTGAGCGTATCAGAGAGTCTCAAAAAGCGGGTAATGAAAAAGATGCCTTGATCGTAAAGCAGGGCAGCATCAAGGGCGTTCCTGCTGTTGTGGCCGTGTTTGAATTCAAATTCATGGGCGGTTCTATGGGCTCTGTAGTAGGTGAGCGCTTTGTACGCGGTGTTCAAACCGCAATCGAGAATAAAATGGCATTTGTCTGTATCTCAGCCAGTGGCGGTGCACGTATGCAGGAAGGCTTGCTGTCACTGATGCAGATGGCAAAAACCAGCGCTGCTTTAACGCAGCTGAGCAATGCCGGCCTGCCATTTATTTCAGTGCTGACCGACCCTACCATGGGCGGTGTTTCAGCAAGTTTTGCCATGCTGGGTGATGTCATCGTTGCTGAGCCTCAGGCCCTAATCGGTTTTGCTGGCCCACGCGTGATTGAGCAGACTGTGCGTGAGACCCTGCCAGATGGATTCCAGCGTGCCGAGTTCCTGTTGGAGCATGGTGCGATTGATGTCATTATTGACCGTCGTGAGATGCGTAATCGACTGGCTACACTTTTAGCTGGTTTGATGCGCTTGCCAGTTGCTGCTTAAGTTAAGCTGGAATATAAGCAAGCAGTGTTTTTTATTCGTTTTATTCCGTTAGTTTTTATGGGGGCTGCAAGTTTTTTACATGAGTAAAAACCCAGCTCCCGATTTCGCACATAAAGACTTGGCTGCATGGCTAAGTCATATCGAGCAGCTTCATCCCAAGTCGATTGCGATGGGTCTGGATAGAGTCAAGCTGATTATCCGCAGATTATCGCTAGAGCCCGCTTTTAAAGTCATTACTGTTGCCGGCACCAATGGCAAAGGTTCAACGTGTGCCATGCTGGCGCAGATTTATCTGCAGGCCGGTTACAAGGTGGGCTGCTATACTTCACCGCATCTGCTGCGCTACAACGAGCGCGTTCGTGTGAATGGTGCCGAAGTTTCAGATGAGGCGCTGTGCCGGGCATTTGCAGCCGTCGAACAGGCCAGGCTAGGATTGAACCCGCAAGATGAGGAAGTTGCCTTAACCTACTTTGAGGTTGGCACATTGGCTGCAATATGGCTTTTTATGCAGCTTGGCATTGATGTGGCCGTGCTTGAAATCGGCTTGGGTGGCAGGCTTGATGCTGTCAATGCCTTTGAGCCGGACTGTGCAGTAGTGACCAGTATTGACCTTGATCATCAGGAGTTTCTAGGCAATACGAGGGACAGCGTCGGAATCGAAAAAGCAGGCGTATATCGCCCTGATATTCCGGCAATCTGCGGGGATGCGAACCCGCCGCAAAGCCTGATTGGCCATGCGCAGAAGATTCATGCTGATTTAAAACGAATCAACCACGAGTTTTCTTACCAGCTGACTGCGGCTGGCTGGCAATATCTGGCTAATGGGCATGTGCTGCATGCATTGCCACTGCCGGCTTTGCAGGGCGCATACCAATTGATGAACGCATCGTGTGCAGTTGCTGCTGTTGAAGCCATAAAGGCTATACTGCCTGTTGAGTCTGCCGCAATTGCCAGGGCGATGCAGCAGGTAACGCTTGCCGGGCGCTTTCAGACAATTTCAAAATCGCCCTGGCTGATTCTCGACGTTGCACACAATCCGCATGCAGCGCATGCTTTGGCAGCCAATCTCAAGGCGCTGAGGACTCAGCCCCAGCTAAAGGCAGGTGGCAGACATGCGAAAACCATTGCTGTTTTTGCCATGCTGGCCGATAAGGATGTGCATGGCGTCATCAGTGCGTTGAAAGGCGAAATTGATATATGGTACGTCGCCGGTATCGAGCATGTGCGCGGCATGCCGGCAGCTGAACTTGCGAAAGTAATCGCTGAGGTTGAGCCTGATGCCGAGGTGCGAATTTTTGAAACAGCAGCCGAAGCATGTAAGCAGGCTTGTATTGATACGGAAACCTGTATTGATAGAAACGAAAATGATAAAATAGTCGCGTTCGGTTCCTTTTTTACAGTGTCGAACGTAATGCAATTTCTAAATGATCAAAAAAATACTCGTCTTTAAAGGAAGCAGTGATGCCCCCTGAGTTACCAAATGAACAAGAGCTAACGTTAAAAAAGAGAGCCCGCCGTCGTTTGGTTGGTGCAATAGCGCTTGTGCTGTTGATGGTCATTGTGTTGCCGCAAGTATTGCAGGATCGCGCACTTCTGGCTCAGCAGGAAGCTATTAAAATTACAATGCCGGAAGCTGCCGTAGAAAGTCACGCCAAAGTTAATGCTGCGATATCCCCAGTTGATATGGCAGATACTCAATCGTCATCTAATAATGCCGCGGCGATTGCTGATAATCAGCAGGCAGAGCCTGATGCTGTGCCAGAGCCGGTAATTGAAAAACCTGCGGTAGAGAAAGCGCCGGAAACCAAAAAAACCGAGGTGAAAGCCAATCCGGAGCCGGCTGCTGAAAAAGCACTACCCGTCAAAGTGGCAGAAGTTAAGAAGCCTGAAGTTAAAAAGCCGGAAGCTCCTGCAACTGTAGCAGAGCCAGAAAAAAAATCTTCAACAGTCGCGCCTGAAGTAAAAGAAGGGCAGAAGTCATCAGAAACGTTTGCTGTGCAAGTAGGTGTGTATTCAGACATGGCAAATGTAAAACGTTTGCAGGATCAGTTAAAACAAGCCGGCTTCACAACACATACCGAAAAGATAAAAACACCTAAAGGCGAGAGCGTGCGCCTTAAAGCTGGCAGTTATGCCTCACGTCAGGAAGCTGTAGCTGCATTGGCTAAAGTGAAAGAGATCGGATTGTCTGGCATTGTTGTAGGCAACGAATAAAGTGTTGGGGAATGAGCGTGTCAGGATGTTCTTGAGCTTGGATCTGAAGAGATAAAAAAACAATGACGATTTTTGATTATGCGGTACTGACCATCATTGGGCTCTCTGTCATATTTAGCGTGATGCGCGGTGCGGTGCGTGAGGTGCTCGCAATCGCTGGCTGGGTGGCTGCGTTTTATGTGGCAAGAACCTATACCAGCGAATTACTGCCGATGATGCCGGCTGATATTCCCAGTGAGTCATTGCGGATAGTAGCTGCATTTTTGGTGCTTTTTCTGGCAACACTGTTACTGACGACTTTGCTTGCGATAGCAATTTCTGCTGTATTCAAAAAAGTCGGTTTGGGTTGGCTGAACCGCCTGCTCGGTGCTTTGTTTGGCGTGTTACGCGGTTTGTTAATCGTTTGTGTTGTGGTGTTTTTGGCTGGCTTGACCGAGATACCTAAGGATGCCAGATGGAGAAATGCAATGTTCAGCGCTCCAGTCGAGGCTTTGGTTGTCAGTATGCTGCCGTGGGTGCCTGAAGGTATTGCAAAACACGTTAAGTACGACTAAAAGAATTATCTTTGAATTAATCAATTAAGGCTTTATACATGTGTGGAATTATAGGCATTGTAGGTAAAAACCCAGTTAATCAGCTGCTGTATGACGGGTTGCTCGTGTTGCAGCACAGGGGGCAGGATGCCGCCGGTATCGTGACGTGTGATGGCAATACATTCTTTATGCATAAAAATAACGGTTTGGTGAAGGATGTGTTCCAGACCCGCCATATGCGCAGCCTGATTGGTAATGCCGGTATTGCACATGTCCGTTACCCTACAGCTGGCTCATCTAACGCTGCCGAGGCGCAGCCATTCTACGTTAATTCGCCATTCGGTATCGTGCTTGGTCACAATGGCAATCTGACCAATTCCGAACAATTGAAATCAGAGATGTTCCGTCAGGATCTTCGTCATATCAATACGAACTCTGATTCTGAAGTGCTGCTGAACGTACTGGCGCATGAGATTGAAAAAACCTCACGTAATGCGGTGCTGAATACGGACATGGCGTTTGATGCGGTTGCCGGTGTGCATAGGCGTTGTAAGGGGGCATATGCAGTAGTCGCCATGATTGCGAATTTTGGCCTGTTGGCGTTCCGTGACCCTAACGGTATCCGCCCGCTGGTAATCGGCAAGAGTGAGACAGAAAAAGGCACTGAGTACATCGTGGCTTCTGAAAGCGTTGCACTGGATGTGCTGGGTTTTCAGGTTGTGCGCGATGTTGAGCCGGGTGAGGCAATATTCATTGATATGGATGGTAATTTTTATTCACGCCAATGTGCTGATGATGCGAAATTGAACCCATGTATTTTTGAGTATGTTTATCTGGCACGTCCGGATTCAGTGATTGATGGCGTATCTGTTTACCAGACCCGCCTGGATATGGGCAAGAGCCTTGCTGACAAGATTAAACGTGAATGGTCTGATAAAAAAATCGATGTTGTGATTCCTATTCCTGATACCAGCCGTCCGAGTGCATTGCAGGTTGGTTTGGCATTAGGACTGGATTATCGTGAAGGCTTTATTAAAAACCGTTACATCGGCCGTACTTTTATCATGCCAGGCCAGGCGTTGAGAAAAAAATCCGTACGCCAGAAACTGAACCCTATCGGTATTGAGTTCAAAGGCAAAAACGTATTGCTTGTAGATGATTCTATTGTGCGTGGTACAACCTCTCAGCAGATCGTGCAGATGGCGCGTGATGCAGGTGCTAATAAGGTTTATTTTGCTTCAGCGGCGCCTCCGGTACGTTTTCCTAACGTATATGGCATTGATATGCCTAGCCGTGATGAACTGCTTGCCACCGGTCGTACTGATGATGAAATCTGTAAGGAAATCGGGGCTGATGCATTGATCTACCAGGATCTGGATGCACTGATTGCAGATGTTAAATTCAGAAATCCAAACATCAAGGATTTTGACTGCTCATGCTTTGATGGCAAATATGTGACTGGCGATATCAGTGAAGCCTATCTGGCAAAGATCGAGAATGCACGTGCAGACGGCAAAAAAGGCCAAAAGCCGGCAAACTCCAGCACACAGCTGGATCTTAATTTGATTAATGCGAATGAGCAGGATGCAGGCTAGTGGAATGGGCTGGATAAACCAATTTTCCGGTTTATTTAGCTTGCAGAGGCTTGACTCTGCTGGAGCAGAGGAATAACATGAAATTGCGCTGATTTGAGTTTGCCGAATTTAATCAAGGCCACACTCAGCTTGCGGGCGCATTATAAATACAGCTAAAGCGAGTAACAAAAAACCCGTTTTGGCTTAATGCTTTGACGGGTTTTTTATTACCAAAAATATTGAGAACAACATGGAAAATCTACAATTTCACCCTGAGACATTAGCTGTGCGTGCCGGCACAGAAACGACAGAGTACGGAGAAAATTCTGAAGCGCTTTTTCTGAACTCCAGTTTCAGATTCAAAAGCGCTGCACAGGCGGCTGCACGTTTTGGCGGCACAGAGCCTGGCAATATTTATTCGCGCTTCACCAATCCTACCGTGACCATGTTCCAGAACAAACTGGCCGCGCTTGAAGGTGCAGAGCAGTGCGTTGCAACATCAAGTGGCATGTCGGCCATTCTGGCCTGCGTGATGGGTTTGTGCTCGGCAGGTGATCATGTGGTAGCTTCGCGCAGCATATTCGGTACCAGTGTGCAGCTGTTTGGCAATATCCTGAAGCGCTGGGGGCTGGACGTGACATTCGTGTCTTTGACTGACCCTGATGCATGGAAAGCTGCGGTGACTGATAAAACAAAACTGTTCTTCGTTGAAACGCCTTCAAACCCGATGACTGAGGTGTGCGACATTCAGTTGCTTGCAGATATCGCGCATGCAGCCGGTGCGCATCTGGTGGTGGATAATTGCTTCTGCACCCCGGCAATTCAGCGTCCGCTGGCGCTGGGGGCTGATATTGTGATTCACTCGGCTACCAAATATATTGACGGTCAGGGCCGTTGTTTGGGCGGCGCTGTGCTGGGTTCTAAGGCTCTGATGGAGCCGGTATACGGCTTCCTGCGTACCGCCGGCGTTACTATGAGCGCCTTCAATGCCTGGGTGTTTTTAAAAGGGCTAGAGACCCTGCATGTACGTATGGAAGCTCATGCCAAGAATGCACTTGCCCTGGCAACTTGGCTGGAGTCACAGCCGCAGGTTGCGCGTGTGCATTACCCCGGCTTGGCGTCACATCCGCAGCATGCACTGGCGATGCGCCAGCAAACCAATGGCGGCGGTATTGTGACTTTTGAAGTCAAGCCAAAGGCCGGGCAAACGCAGCAGGAAGCTGCCTGGGCGCTGATAGATGCAACGCAGCTGATTTCAATTACCGCGAACCTGGGGGACGCAAAAAGTACGATTACCCACCCGGCGAGCACTACACACAGCCGGGTAACGCCTGAAGCACGTGTGGCTGCTGGAATCAGCGATGGATTAGTCAGAATAGCTGTTGGTTTGGAGCACGTTGAAGATTTGAAAGCAGACTTGGCTTTGCTTTCAAAATAAGCGCAAAACCGGCTTTTACATTTAAAAGCCGGTGTTTTTTACCTGGCATTTAATGCAGGTGTTTTACTTAAAAGTCAGGGTGGAAATACCCTGACTTTTTTACGTCTAAAACAATGTTAAATGTGTGGTTGAAACCGTTAATTTACGCGCTAATCATGCTAAAATTTGGACAATATAAAAACCACTAAAAGTCAGTAAAAATATGGATCAGTTCGCTAAAGAAACCCTGCCGATTAGTTTAGAAGATGAGATGCGTCGATCTTATCTGGATTATGCAATGAGCGTAATCGTAGGACGTGCATTGCCCGATGTCCGTGATGGCCTGAAGCCGGTGCATCGCCGTGTTTTATATGCGATGCACGAGCTATCCAACGACTATAACAAACCATACAAAAAATCTGCCCGTATCGTCGGCGATGTCATCGGTAAATACCATCCGCATGGTGACACTGCCGTGTACGACACTATCGTTCGTATGGCGCAGGACTTTTCATTGCGCTACATGCTGGTAGATGGTCAGGGTAACTTCGGTTCAGTGGATGGCGATAACGCGGCTGCGATGCGTTACACCGAAATCCGCATGGCAAAGATTGCACATGAACTGCTGGCTGATATTGACAAGGAAACCGTAGATTTTGGCCCTAACTATGACGGCTCTGAACACGAGCCGCTCATCATGCCGGCACGTATACCTAACCTGCTGATTAACGGCAGCTCCGGTATTGCGGTCGGTATGGCAACCAATATTCCGCCGCACAACCTGAATGAAGTGCTTGACGCTTGTTTTGCATTGCTTAAAAACCCTGAAACAACGGTTGATGAACTGATTGAACTGGTGCCGGCACCTGACTTTCCGACAGCAGGTATTATCTATGGCACGGTAGGTGTTAAAGAGGGTTACCGCACCGGCCGCGGCCGTGTGGTGATGCGTGGTCGCACGCACTTTGAAGACATGGATAAAGGCGGCCGTCAGTCTATCATTATTGATGAGCTGCCGTACCAGGTTAACAAGAAAACGCTGATTGAAAAAATCGCCGAGCTGGTTAACGAGAAGAAAATTGAAGGTATTTCTGACCTGCGCGATGAGTCTGATAAATCAGGTATGCGTGTAGTGATTGAATTGAAGCGCGCAGAGGTGCCCGAAGTTGTACTGAATAACCTCTACAAACAAACGCAGCTGCAAGATACATTTGGCATGAATATGGTGGCATTGCTGGATGGCCAGCCACGCTTGCTTAACCTGAAACAGATGCTGGAAGCTTTCCTGCGTCATCGTCGCGAAGTTGTGACACGCCGTACCGTATTCGAGCTGCGCAAAGCGCGTGAACGCGGTCATGTGCTGGAAGGCCTGGCAGTAGCGCTGGCAAACGTGGATGAGATGATTGCGATTATCAAAGCAGCGCCTACGCCGCCTGAAGCCAAAAAAGATTTGATGGCTAAAGCATGGCATTCACCTGTAGTGGAGGAGATGCTCAAACGCGCGGCAATGGAAGCTTCACGTCCGGATGGTTTGAGTGTGGACTTTGGCTTGTCACCTGCTGGTTACAGGCTAAGTGATGTGCAGGCGCAGGAAATCCTGCAAATGCGCTTGCAGCGCTTGACTGGCCTTGAGCAGGACAAGATCGTCAACGAATATAAAGAAGTAATGGATGTGATTGCAGACTTGCTGGATATTCTGGCCAATGCATCCCGCGTGACTGCCATCATTACCGATGAGCTGAACGAAATCAGAAGGCAGTTTGGCGACAAACGCCGCAGCGAGATTGTGGCAAATGCGCAGGACCTTTCATTGGAAGACCTGATTACACCGCAAGATGTGGTGGTAACGCTTTCACATACTGGCTATATCAAATCCCAGCCGCTGGATGAATACCGTGCACAAAGGCGCGGCGGGCGTGGCAAACAAGCTGCAGCCACTAAAGAAGATGACTTCATTGACAAGATGTTTGTGGCGAATACCCATGATTACATCTTGTGTTTCTCTAGTCGTGGTCGTGTTTACTGGCTGAAAGTGTATGAAGTGCCGCAAGGCAGCCGTGCAAGCCGCGGCAAGCCTATTGTGAACCTGTTCCCGTTGGAAGAGGGCGAGAAAATCAATGCAATTCTTCCAGTAAAAGAATTTGATGAAAACCGCTTTATCTTCATGGCGACTTCATTGGGTACTGTGAAGAAAACCGCACTGACAGAATTTGCCAACCCGCGTAAATCCGGCATTATCGCGATTAACCTGGATGAAGGTGATTACCTGATTGGTGCAGAAATCACTAACGGCAGCGATGACATCATTCTGGTTTCCAACGGAGGTAAAGCGGTTTGGTTCGATGAAGAAGAAGTGCGTGAAATGGGCCGTGCAACGCGTGGTGTACGCGGCATGAAACTGGCAGAAAATCAGCAGGTATTGTCATTACTGATTGCTGAAAGCGACCAGCAGACCGTGCTGGTGGCGACAGAGAATGGTTACGGAAAACGTACTGTACTAGCTGACTTCCGCCATTCTGGCCGTGGTACCCAGGGCGTTAAGGCCATTGCCATCAGCGAGCGTAATGGTCTGGTTGTGGCTGCCAAACTTGTAAATGATGAAGATGAAATCATGCTGATTACTACCGGCGGCGTGTTGATTCGTACCCGTGTAAAAGAGATTCGTGAATTAGGCCGTGCTACCCAGGGCGTAACACTCATCAATCTGGGTGAGGGCGAAAAACTCTCTGGTATTGAGAAGATTGTTGAAACAGATGATGCAGATGACACGGAAGGCCTCGACGGTGTTGATGGCGAAGTGGCTGCTGAATAAAACTGGTCTGTGATTAAAAAAGGTTCAAGTATTAAATGACACAAATTTATAATTTTTCTGCCGGTCCGGCAGTGCTGCCTAAGGCGGTTCTTCAACGCGCGCAGGCTGAAATGCTTGATTGGCATGGCTCTGGCATGAGCGTGATGGAAATGTCGCACCGCGGCAAAGAATTCACCGGCATTCTGGCAAAGACAGAAGCCGACTTGCGTACTTTGCTGAATATTCCGCAGAACTATAAGGTGCTATTTCTTCAGGGTGGTGCGATTGCCGAAAATGCAGTGATTCCGATGAATCTGCTTAACGGCGGCGAGGCTGATTACGTTGTGACGGGTTCCTGGTCTAAACGCAGTGTTGAAGATGCAAACGCATATGGAAAAATCAACGTGGTTGCCAGTAGCGAGGCGGATAATTTTACCTATGTGCCTGAGTATTCAAGCTGGAAGCTGAATCAAAATGCCGCTTACCTGCATATCTGTACCAACGAAACCATTAATGGCGTTGAGTTTGATGGCCTTCCTGATGCCGGCAATGTGCCGATTGTGGCTGACATGTCATCTCACATTCTTTCCAGGCCAGTAGATGTCAGCAAATATGGCGTGATTTACGGCGGTGCACAAAAGAACATTGGCCCTGCAGGCCTGTGTATTGTGATTGTGCGTGAAGATTTGCTTGGCAAGGCTTTGCCCATCACGCCGGCAGTTTTTAACTGGAAGACGCAGGCCGAGAACCAGTCCATGATCAACACACCGCCAACCTACAGTATTTATATTGCAGGCCTGGTGTTTGAGTGGCTGCTGGAGCAGGGCGGTGTTGCCGCGATTGAAAAGGTCAATATTGAAAAAGCCAGATTGCTGTATGACTATATCGATAGCACTGATTTCTATGTGAATAAGGTTGCAGTCAAGAATCGTTCACGTATGAATATTCCTTTTTTCCTGAAGGATGAATCTTTGAATGATGCATTCCTGAAAGGTGCAGAAGCCAACGGATTGCTGCAATTGAAAGGCCACCGCATGGTAGGCGGAATGCGTGCTTCAATCTATAACGCTATGCCGATTGAAGGCGTACAGGCATTGGTCAGCTACATGAAAGCATTTGAAAGCGCACACTAAAAATGTCAGATCAGCAACCACTCAAGCAGTTAAAACAGCACCGCGACCAGATAGATGCGATTGATGAGCAGATACTTAAGCTCGTGAATGACAGGGCAAGCCATGCGCGCCATATTGGTGAGCTTAAGGATGATGGCGTTATTTATCGCCCTGAACGTGAGGCCCAGGTATTAAGGCGCCTGTCTGATCTCAATACCGGCCCTTTGCCGGCGGAGGCTGTGACTAATATATTTCGCAGCATCATGTCTAACTGCCGCGCGCTGGAAAAAGAACTGACGATTGCATTTTTAGGGCCGCTGGGCACCTATAGTGAAGAGGCCGCGCTCAAACAGTTTGGTCTGGGCCGAGGAGCCGTGGTGTGCGGTTCTATTGATGAAGTATTCCGCACGGTCGAGTCAGGCCAGGCTGATTACGGCATTGTGCCTGTTGAGAATTCAAACGAAGGTGCGGTGGGGTTAACGCTGGACTTGTTGTTAAGCAGCCCGCTCAAAATATGCGGTGAAGTGACGATTCCAATCCATCATTGCCTGCTCTCCGCGCAAACCGATATAGGCAAAATCAGCCATATATTCTCCCATGCGCAATCGCTCTCGCAATGCCATGAGTGGCTCAACAGGATGATGCCTAATGTCACCCGTGAGGCAGTGGTAAGCAACGCGCTTGCCGCGCAGATGGCGCATGACTTGGTTACCACGGAAAATACCCCGGTTGCTGCAATTGCCAGCAAGCGCGCGGCCGAGCTGTTTAACCTGAACGTGCTGGCTGAAAATATTGAAGATGACCCCAAGAACACCACGCGTTTCCTGGTGATTTCTACGCATGATGTTGCGCCATCAGGTCAGGATAAAACCTCATTCGTCATGGCTACCAAAAACCAGCCGGGCGCAATCCTGGGCTTGCTGACACCGCTGGCCGAGCATGGTGTAAGTATGACCAAGCTTGAATCCAGGCCGTCAAAAGCCGGCATGTGGGAGTATGTGTTTTATGTGGATATTGAAGGCCACTACCAGGAAGCACATGTTGCTGCGGCGCTGAACGAAATTGAAAGTCGCGCATCCTACTTGAAGCACCTGGGCTCATACCCGGTGGCCGTCATTTAAGCGCGGCTGATATCCAACTCAATAATTCGATTACTTTTCTATTTAAACATGACTATTCAAGCCCCAGCCTACATTCGCCAGATTGCACCATATCAAGGTGGCAAACCTATCACCGAGCTTGCCCGTGAAATGGGCTTGAACGTTGAAGATATTGTTAAACTGGCTTCCAATGAAAATCCGTTAGGCATCAGCCCCAAAGCTGAGTACGCCATACAGGAGGCGATTCTTGATATTGCACGTTACCCGGACGGCAACAGCTTTGCTTTGCGTGATGCTGTCAGCCGCAAATTCAATGTTGCACATAACCAGATTGTATTTGGTAATGGCTCCAACGATATTCTGGAGCTGGCTGCGCGCGCATTTTTAACCAATGACAGTGAAACCATACACTCCCAGCATGCTTTTGCGGTTTATCCGCTGGTCACGCAGGCCATGGGGGCAACGGGTGTAGTGGTGCCGGCCAAAAACTATGGCCATGATTTAAATGCCATGCTGAAGGCGATTACAGCCAATACGCACATGATTTTTATCGCTAACCCAAACAACCCGACCGGCACATTGCTGGGCAAAGAAGCGCTTTATGCTTTCCTGAAGCAGGTGCCTGCAAGCGTGCTGGTTGTGCTGGATGAAGCCTACGATGAATATCTGCCGGCTAATTTAAAATCTGAAGCGATTGGCTGGCTGCCGGAGTTTCATAATTTAATCATCTCACGTACTTTATCTAAAGCTTATGGCCTTGCAGGTTTGCGTATCGGTTTTGGATTATGCCATCCGGATATTGCAGATATGATGAATCGGGTGCGCCAGCCTTTTAATGTTAACAGCATCGCCCAGGCGGCAGCTGTGGCATCGCTTGCTGATGATGATTTTGTTGAGCGCACTTACGCCCTGAATCAGGCCGGCATGGCGCAATTAAAGCAGGGCTTTGAAAAACTGGGTCTGGAATATATTCCATCATTTGCCAATTTCATCAGTGTAAAAGTGAATGATGCAGCCAGTGTGAACCAGAAACTGCTGCAAAAAGGCATTATCGTACGTCCTGTTGCCAACTATGAAATGCCTGAATATCTAAGGGTAAGCATTGGCCTGTTTTCTGAGAATGCAAAATTTCTGGCAGTATTAGAGGAAATAATCAAAGGTGATGCTTAAAGCCCAATAGCGGCATGGCTTGGCAGTCATGATTTGATGATGCCATGCATCATGAATTTACTTAGTAGTTATTCGGTAAGTTAGCGGTGTCTGCCCCGGCAAATAGGGTGCACAATGCTTCTCACGTTGCAACGATTTAGTTTCAGCGATTACTAATCAAATAATTACTTAAAGGAAATTATCATGTGGACTAAACCAGCTGCTACAGAAATGCGTTTTGGCTTTGAAGTAACAATGTACGTAATGAACAAATAATTAGCGGATACGTTAATTGAAAAAAGGCTGCCGCGAGACAGCCTTTTTTTATACAGGATTTTATGTTGGTTTAATTGTTTTTATAGAATTGTAGATTGTCATGCATATACATGTTTTAGGCGCAGGTGCAGGTGGCGGTTTCCCTCAGTGGAACTGTAATTGTTTTAATTGTGATGGTTTACGCAAAGGTACTATCAAGGCTACAAAGCGTACACAGTCATC